>ERZ812616.472-NODE-472-length-56685-cov-4.928465_pt1 | contig 56685 bp, 41 predicted proteins | sample MGYA00376249_ERZ812616 | MGnify/ENA primary metagenome ERZ812616 (study PRJEB26924, sample SAMEA4378265) | human gut metagenome | biome: human gut; feature: human-associated habitat; material: faeces | place: China | collected 2013 ...
AGCCTATGCAGATGTCAGATCGTACCAACGCCGCATGAGGCGTGGCTGGTAACATAGGGCTTCGCCCGTCTAAGAAATACCCCCGGCTAGGCCGGGGGATATTTATTGCTTCAATCCTCGCTTTTCTCCTCCTGCGTCTCATGCAGCAGTTCTTCGACCGGGATGCCGTAGAGCTTCGCGAGCGCGCAGAGATTCGACGTGCTGGGGTCGGACGTGCCGTTCTCCCACTTGCTGACCGCCTGACGGCTGACGCCGAGCGTCTCGGCGACGAATTCCTGCGTCATCTGTTTTTCCGTCCGGTGCGCCTTGAGCGCTTCGCCGAGCGAGCGGCAGACAGCCTTCTTCTCCTCGCGCACGTCTTTTGACTTGATGTACTTTCGCAGTGCCTTGACGAGCAGCACGAAAAGATAGATGATCGCGCCGTAGATCGCAAGCGCGATTGGGAATAAGATTAGAGTGAGTTGCATGGTTGTTCTCCTTTTCGTTTGATGCGCTCATCATAGCGAAAAGCAGCGGTTTCCTCCACCAACTATCGCGCAACTTCGCGTTGCGATGGGCAGATTTTCACTTTACCACAACGTTTTCCTTGCCGAAGCGCTCTTCCAAGTCGCACACAAGCGAGGTGTGCAGGTCGCAGGTCGTGCCGATAAGCTTGCCGGTATCAAGCACGCGGATGCGGACATTGTTCTCTTTTCCCTCGAACATATAGAGGATTTTGCGGAGGATCGCCATCTCCGGCCCGTCAACCGACGGCAGGCGCAGATAGAGCGTCTGCCCCGTCCGCTGCTGCGGCGCCTGCGCAGGCGCTGCCGTTCCCGTCGAAAAATTGGCATTCAGCGGACGGGCAAAGTCACACATGAGCTGCGGCGCCTTTTCATCGCGCACAGAGAGCGTACCCGTGACGTAAATGACCTGCCCCTCCTGCAAATAGCTGCCGTACTGTTCAAGCGCGCGCGTGAAGCAGAGCATTTCGATGGCTCCCGTGCCATCTTCGAGCGTCACGTAGGCCATGAGGGTATTTTTCTTTGTCATCTTCGTCTTGCTCGCGGTCACGACGCCCGCGAGCGAAATTTTTTGCCCGTCGGAGAATGTCGTCGGCCCTGCCTCCTGCGCAAAGTCCTCCATCACGCGGCCGATGGCAGCCGCACCGGACGAGCGGACGAGCGAGCGGTAGGCGTCCATCGGATGGCCCGAGAGGTAAAGCCCTGTCGTGGCCTTTTCCATCGCCATGAGCTCCTGCGGCGTGAACTCGGGAATGTCGGGCAGGACGAGCGCGGCCTGCTGCGCGGTCTCCGCGCCCATGCCGAAAAAGTCGATCTGCCCCTCCACGTTCGTGCGGTTGCCCTCGGCGATACCGTCCATCACCTTTTCGTAGACAGCGATGAGCTGCGAGCGCTTCGCGCCCGTCGAATCGAACGCGCCTGCGCGGATCAGGTTCTCGACCGCACGCTTATTGATCTCCATGCCGTCCATGCGGCGGCAGAAATCCTGAAAGTCGACGAACGGGCCGTTGAGCTCACGCTCCTGCATCATGCGCAAAATGAGCCCGCGGCCGATGTTCTTGATGGCGACGAGGCCGAAGCGGATGCCCTCGGGCTCGACCGTGAAGCGGTCGGCGGAATGGTTGACGTCCGGCGGCAGGAGCTTGATGCCGCACTCGCGGCACTCGTTGAAGTACTCGCCCACCTTGTCGGACGAGTCGAGCACGCTCGAGAGCAGTGCCGCCATGTATTCTTTCGTATAGTGGCACTTGAAGTATGCCGTCTGATATGCGACGACCGCATAAGCCGCGGCGTGCGCCTTGTTGAACGCGTAGTTCGCGAAGGCGTAAATTTCCTCGTAAATTTCCTGCGCGGCCTTCTCGTCGATGCCGTTTGCCACGCAGCCGGAGATATTGCGCGCGGGATCGCCGTGCAGAAACGCCTCGCGCTCGCGCTCGATGTCCTTCACCTTCTTCTTGCTCATCGCGCGGCGCAGCATGTCTGCCTGGCCGAGCGAGTAGCCCGCGAGTTGCTGGAAGATCTGGATGACCTGCTCCTGATACACGATGCAGCCATAGGTGATCGACAGGATCGGCTCAAGCTGCGGAATGAGGTATGTGACCTTTTTCGGGTCGTGTTTGCAGGCAATGAATTTCGGAATGGACTCCATCGGCCCCGGACGGTAGAGCGCGATCAAAGCCGTGATGTCTTCGATGTTCTGCGGCTTCAGGCTGACGCACACGCCCGTCATGCCGCTCGATTCGAGCTGGAAGACGCCCGACGTCCGCCCCGCGGCCAGCATTTCGTAGGTCGCGGCGTCATTTTCAGGAATACCGGCAAGAGTAAAGTTTTTATCCTTTTCACGGATCGTCTTGACTGCGTCATCCAGAATCGTGAGGTTGCGCAGACCAAGGAAGTCCATTTTGAGCAAGCCGAGCTCTTCGAGCGTCGTCATCACGTACTGGCAGACGATCGTGTCGTCGTTGCGCGCGAGCGGGACATAGTCGACGACGGGGCGCTTCGTGATAACCACGCCGGCGGCGTGCGTCGAGGCGTGGCGCGGCATGCCTTCAAGGGCGCGTGCCGTGTCGATGAGCTTTTTCACCTGCTCGTCGCCCTCGTACTTTTCGCGCAGCTCGCGCGAGATGCGCAGCGCGTCGTCGAGCGTGACGTGCGGCCCTGCGGGGATGAGCTTGGCGATGACGTCACAGTCGGCATAGCTCATATTGAGTGCGCGTCCCACATCGCGAATGACGCCGCGCGCGGCCATCGTGCCGAAGGTCACGATCTGCGCCACGTGATCGTCGCCGTACTTGCGGCGCACATACTCCACGACCTCGCCGCGGCGCGTATCGCCGAAGTCCATGTCGATATCAGGCATGGACACGCGCTCGGGATTCAGAAAGCGCTCGAAAAAGAGGCCGTATTTCATCGGCTCGATGTCTGTGATCGACAGGCAGTACGAAACGATACTGCCCGCCGCGCTGCCGCGGCCCGGACCGACGGGGATACCGACGCTCTTGGCGTAGCGCACAAAGTCGGAGACGATCAAAAAGTAGTCGACAAAGCCCATGCGCTCGATCATGTTCTGCTCGTATTCGAGCTGCGCGCGCTGCTTGTCCGTCCCTTCGCCATAGCGCTGGGCGAAGCCGTCGGCGCAGAGCTTTTTGAAGTATGTGAGCGAGGTGTAGCCCTCCGGCACCTTGAATTCCGGCAGATGGTACTTGCCGAACGTAAACTCCAAATTGCAGCGCTCGGCGATCTTGCCGGTGTTCTCGATCGCCTCGGGATAGTCGGGAAACAGCGCCGCCATCTCCTCGGTCGAACGAAGATAGAAGCGCTGCGGCTCATAGCGCATGCGGTTTTCGTCGTCCACGGTCTTGCCCGTCTGGATGCAGAGTAAAACATCGTGCGCGTAGGCATCTTCTTTTCGAAGATAGTGCGCGTCATTTGTCACGACGAGCGGGAGACCCGTCTCCTCGTGCAGGCGCAGGATGCCCTTGTTCACGATGGCCTGATCGCGGATGCCGTGGTCCTGCAATTCGAGGTAGAAGTGCTCGGGGCCAAAGATTTCAGATAGTGTTAAGGTATATTCCTTGGCACCGTTGTAGTCGCCATTGCGGAGCCTTCTCGGGATCTCACCGGCGAGACACGCCGAGAGCGCGATGAGGCCCTTGGAGTGCTCGCGCAGAAGATCCAGGTCGATGCGCGGCTTGATGTAAAAGCCCTCAACGTGCGCCATTGAGACGAGGTAGGAAAGATTCCGATAGCCCTCCTCATTCTCGCACAGCAGCACGAGATGGCGGGCCTCGCTGTCGAATTCGTGCTGCTTGTCAAAGCGCGTGCGCGGGGCGACGTACACCTCGCAGCCGATGATGGGCTTGATACCCTCGGCCTTGCAGGCGCGGTAAAAGTCGACCACGCCGTACATCACGCCGTGGTCGGTGATGGCGCAGGCGGTCTGCCCCATCGACTTGACGAGCTTGGGGAGGTCGCGGATACGGCACGCGCCGTCGAGCAGGCTGTATTCGGTATGGACATGTAAATGGGCAAACGACATGGCGCGCTCCCTCCTATTCGTTCTCTTCTTTTTTTGCGATCTCCATGAGCTTTCGGATGCGGTGATTCAAACACGACTTCGTCAGCGGCGGGTCAAATGTCGCCGCCAATTCTGAAAGCGTCAGCTCTGGCTGAAGTAACCGCGCGACAGCGACCTCCTGCAATTTGACGGGCAGGTCGTTGATTGCACCGGACTCGGTCAAGCGTGTAAAGGCTTCCACCTGTTCACGTGAGGCCAGCACTGCTTTGTCAAGGTTGGCCGCGTCGCAGTTTACGCGCCGGTTCACGGTGTTTCGCATTTCCTTTTCGATTTTGGCCGACATGATCTCAAGCGCGCGCCCCGGCGCGCCGATGAGCGTCAGCAGGTCTTCGATATGGGTGCTGCTCTTAAAATATGTAATGAGGTTATTCTGCCGCATGACATTTTTCGGCTCAAAGCCCATGTCGCGCAGCAGCGCCTCGACCTCGCGCCCCGCCTGCACGTGCGAGGTCGCAAGCTCTAAGTGATACCGCTTTTGCGGGTCGGTCACGCTGCCGCCGGACAAAAACGCCCCGCGCAGGAACGACGCCCGACAGCACTCTTCTTCAAGCAGCGCAAAGTTCAGGTGCAGCGCAAAATGCGCCCGGCGATCGTAGCCGAGCGCGCGCCAGATCGTGTCGAGCTTGTCCTCCTGCGTGATGCGGAAGACGAGCTTGCCGCCGTCCTTCGACTTGTCGGGGAGTTCGTCAAAGCGCAGGGAAAATGCCTTTTGGAAGAGCTTTGGGAGACGCGCGGCGAATTCGTCATTTTCCGTGACGATGCGCACCTCGTTTGCGGTGAATGCGCTGGCGTACAGCAGCACGCCGCAGCCCTCGGCCACGGCGCAGCAGCTCCGGTTGATCGGAACCTTGCAGAGCTCCGCTTTTACGTCATAGGCGAACGACATGCCGCCACCTTCTTTCGTTTCAGAAACTTGCTTCAGCCGCGCGTGATGTCGCGGTGATTTTCAAACGCGGGATAGCCCAGGGCCGTGAGGTAGGACGCCATGCAGCGCGCGACGGACACGCTGCGGTGGTGCCCGCCCGTGCAGCCGACGGCGATGACGAGCGTGCTCTTCCCTTCCTCTGCGTAGAGCGGAAGCAGAAATGAGAGCATTCCCTCGAGTTTGTCGATAAACGTCTTCGTCTGCGGGAACGAGAACACGTAGTCATAGACCTCACTGTCCATGCCAGTCTTGTGCTTGAGCTCCGGCACGTAAAAGGGATTGGGCAGGAAGCGCACATCGAATACCAGGTCGGCTTCCAGCGGGATGCCGTATTTGAAGCCGAATGAGACGACGTTCACGCTCAGCTTGCCGCGCGCGCTCTTGTCGCCAAAGAGACCGTAGAGCTCATTTCTGAGCTTGGCTGCGGGCATGAGCGTCGTGTCGATGACAAAGTCGGCGTGCTCTCGCAGCGGGCGCAGCAGCTCCTGCTCGCGGTGCATCGCCTGCTCGATGGTCATGCCGTCAGACATCAGCGGATGGCGGCGGCGCGTCTCCTTGTAGCGCTTGATGATGGTCTCAAGGTCCGCCGTGACGAACAGCAGCCGGCAGATATCGCCGCCCTGCTTGAGCCGCTCCATTGCGTCTAAAATCCCCTGAAAGTTGCCGTTGCCCGAGCGGATGTCGCTCACGAGCGCGACGCGGTCATAGCGGCCGTCGCTCTGCGCGCAGAATTCGGCAAATTTCAAAATGATGTCCGCCGGTACGTTGTCCACCGTATAGTAGCCCATGTCCTCCAGATAGGTGGCGGCGCTGGACTTGCCCGCGCCGGACAGACCGGATATGATCAGAATTTCCATCGTTGTCTCTCTTTCTATTTACCGGATGATCTTGACCTCCGGCTCCAGCATCACGCCGTGCGCGTCGTAAACGGTCTTCTGTACCTTTTCGATGAGGGCGAGCACATCGGCGCAGGTCGCGCCGCCGACGTTCACGACGAAGCCCGCGTGCTTGCTTGATACCTCTGCCCCGCCGACGCGGCAGCCTTTGAGGCCGCAGCCCTCGATCAGCGGGCCCGCGTAGTAGCCGGTCGGGCGCTTGAACGTGCTGCCCGCGCTCGGCAGTTCGAGCGGCTGGCTTGCCTTGCGCCGCGCCATCAGATCGTCCATCTTTGCCTTGATGGCGTCCGGATCACCCGATTCGAGCTTGACCTTCGCGCCGAGGACGATGCCCTCGCCCGCGGAAAACACGCTGTGGCGATAAGAAAAATCCAGCTCCGCAGGTGTTAAAACCTTCACGCTGTCGGGATACAGCGCCGTCACTTCGGTGACAACGTCCTTGAGCTCGCCGCCGTAGGCGCCTGCGTTCATCACGACGCCGCCGCCGAGCGTGCCGGGGATGCCGTGGGCAAATTCCAGCCCTGTCAGGCCGTTTTTCCATGCGAACAGCGCGAGCTTCGCGAGCGACACGCCTGCGTCCGCTGCGATCTCGCCCTCGTCCGTCAGCTCAATATGAGAAAGCTCGGCGGACGTGTCGATGACCACAGTGTCAAGGCCTTTGTCGGCGACGAGCAGGTTCGTGCCGTTGCCGATCAGCAGCGGCTTGACGCCCGCGTCCTGCAAAAAGCCCATCAGCACAACGAGCTGCTCACGCGTTTTCGGAAAGGCCATGCGTTTGGCCGGCCCCCCGATGCGGAACGACGTATGCTTTGCCATCGGCTCATCTGCGGCCCATTTGAGGTCGGGCAGATAGTCATGGATCTGGCGGTCGAGTGCGGTTTCCCAAGACATAGATGCTCCTCCGTTCACGGATTCTGGTTTTTCAACTCATTTTCGCGGGTCACGCGGTCAATGTGGCCGTCGATCTGCGCGGCGAATTCGCGCGCGGAGTTGAAGCCGTGCTTCTTCTGGCGGTTGTTCATCGCTGCCAGCTCCACGATCGCGGCGAGGTTACGGCCCGCACTGACGGGAATGGTGATCTGCGGCACGGGCACATCAAGGATGGTCGTGTCGTTTTCGTCGAGACCCAGACGGTCATAGAATTTGTCATCCTCCCACTTTTCAAACTGGATGACAAGGTCGATCTGCGTCGAATCCTGCACTGCACCCACGCCGAAGAGCTTTTCCACGTCGATGACGCCAACGCCGCGCACCTCAAGGTAGTTGCGGATGAGCTCAGGCGCCGTGCCCGAGAGCGTTGAGCCGATGCGCGTGATCTCGACCGCGTCGTCGGCGACGAGGCGGTGGCCGCGCTTGATGAGCTCGATGGCCGTCTCACTCTTGCCGATGCCGCTGTCGCCGAAGATCAGCACGCCCTCGCCGTACACGTCGACGAGCACGCCGTGGCGTGTGATGACGGGCGCGAGCGCGTGGTTCAGGTAGTCGATGGTCATGGCGGTGAACTCGACGGACGTGTACTTCGTGCGAAGCAGCGTGCGGCCGTGCTTTTGCGCCATCTCGAGGCACTCAGGGAAAACATCTAAATTGCGCGAGATGACCAGTGCCGGGATCTCATAGCAGAACAGGTCTTCAAAGCGCTTGCGCCGCTCCTCGGCCGAGTAGCCGCGCAGGAACGTCACCTCACTCTTGCCGATGATCTGCAATCTTCTCGGATCAAAATAATCGAAAAAGCCGATGAACTGGAGGCCGGGGCGGTTGACGTCCGTGATGGTCAAGATCTCGGTGTCGTAATCCGTGCCCTTGTTGATGACCTCCATCTGAAATTTTTCTACGATGTCCTTTACGCGGACGGAGCGATTGGTATTCATAGTTCCCTCCATGCGGGCCTTGGCCCGCGTGATAAAATACATTTTAATTATAATCGCTGCCCCCCTTTTTTACAAGCGAAAACGCCCTGCCGCGCCACGCTTTTTTCGCATTTGCGCCGCGAGCGGAAAAATTACAGATTTTTTCATCTTTTTTGAAAATAGTACTTGCATTTTGTGATGCAATCTGTTATAGTATCAACTGCTTGTGAATGACCAAGCCTTGATTTGATTACAGCAAGGAGGTGCAACGGATGGCAAAGTGCGAGTTTTGCGACAAGGGTGTTGCGTTCGGTATCAGAGTTTCCCACTCTCACCGTCGTTCCAATCGTCCCTGGAAGCCCAACGTCAAGCGCGTGAAGGCTATCGTCAATGGTACGCCCCGCCATGTCTATGTTTGTACCCGCTGTCTGCGTTCCGGTAAGGTTACCCGCGCGATCTAAGCGACCAAACAGATTAGAAGCACTGCGAAAGCAGTGCTTCTTTTTTTGTATATCAAAAGGCCGCCCGATGGGCGGCCTTTTGATTTCAGGGACTATTGCACCTGCAAATCCATTGTCATGTACTTTTTGGTTTCTTTGAAGGAGAGTTTCTCATAAAGGCGCAGAGCGGCTTCGTTGCATGATAGCACCTTCAGCTCGATGCGGCAGGCGCCGTTTTCCTCTGCGAAGGGCTTAAAGGCAGAAATGAGCTGCGATGCATAGCCCTTCCGGCGGTGTTCTTTCTCAACGTACAACGCATCGAGAATCGCAATCGGTTTTGCAAGCATGCCGGGAATTTCGTAGAGAAAGCCATATAAAAAAGCGACGATCTCTCCTCCATCCTCAATCAGTAGCAGCTTATGGCCCTCCAGACCGATGCGGTCGCGGTAATTATCGGTGACAACATACGAGCCGTTCAAATTGGAGTCATACTGCACCTCATCATGGATGAGCCTTGTCAAAAGCGTATCCAAGCGGGCTGCGTCTGCGGTTGTGGCATCTCGAAGCTTCATTCCTCTGATCTCCCCTTTCGTTCGTTTTCCCTGCGGAACTGCCGCATCTTCTCGTTGAGTTTATTGTAGATATGCTCGCGGAACCAGGGCTCGCTGCTGGCTTCCACCGCGCCGTCCGGCGTGAACCACTTCACGCCGCTGTTCTCGTCGGGCTTGACCGTGAGCGCGTTCGTGTCGTCCGCGATGAGAAGATACGTGACGTTCAGATGCAGGTGCGAGGAGACGTACTTCCCGCGCTTCATGTGGCCGTCTACAGTCAGCACCTCAAGCGAGAAAATGTCCTCGCTTGCCGGACGGACGTTTTTGACGCCGCTCTCCTCGCGGACTTCCCTGAGCGCGACGGCGAGCAGGTCCTCTTCCCCGTCGGCGTGCCCGCCGAGCCACGACCACGAATCGTAGATGTTGTGATACGCCATCAGCACGCGGTCGAAGCGCTCGTTCACCACCCAGGCCGACGCCGTCATGTGCGCCAGTGCATTTTCCCGTGTAAACACATCCTCAAATGCGCGCAGACAGTCGAGGATCAATCCCTTATCCCGCTCCTCCTGCTCATTGTAAGGCCGGTAATTCTCAATTTGCGTCAAAATATCCATCGTTACCCTCAATATATTTTTTCGCGCCCGCAGGCGTAAAAGCCTCGCGAATAATCTTAATCGTTTTCCGCCGCGACATGCGCGTGGCGGAAAACACTTCTCAGCCCGCAAACGTACGCGCCTACGGCGCGTGCGCTGCCGCGGGCTGCAATCTTACTCAAAAAAGCGGCCCAAGGGCCGCTTTTTTGAAATAATCATAACCAGCTGCAATCGCTTTCCTTCTTCGGCGTGCGGCTCATCAGAACGCCGATGAGCGGCGCGGCGCTCTTGCCCTCGTAGAGGACCTCGTACACTGCCGTCGAGATCGGCATCTCTACGCCATAGCGCTGCGCGAGCTCGTGCGCGCTGCGCGCGGCGTAATAGCCCTCGACGACCGCGCCGACCTCGTCCATGGCCTCCTGCGCGCTCTTGCCCTGACCGATCAGGATGCCCGCGCGATGGTTGCGTGAGTGCATCGACGTACACGTGACGATGAGATCGCCCATGCCGGCAAGACCGGCGAGCGTCTCCTTGCGCCCGCCCATGCACTCGGCCAGGCGCGAGATCTCACTCAGCGCGCGGGTGATGAGCAGCGCACGGGTGTTGTCGCCCATGCCGCAGCCGTCGCTGATGCCGCAGCACAGCGCCGCGACGTTCTTGAGCGCGCCCGCAAGCTCCACGCCGACGACGTCGTCGTGCGTGTAGACGCGGAAGACCTCGTTCATGAACGCGCGCTGCACGGCCTCGGCGCTCGCCTGATCGGCGGACGCCGCCACACAGCCCGTCGGCAGACGGCGCGCGACCTCCTCGGCGTGCGAGGGGCCGGAGAGCACTGCGATACGATAGCCCTCGCCGCATTCCTGTGCGATGATCTCACTCATGCGCAGGTGCGTTCCGCGCTCAATGCCCTTCGTGAGCGAGACGAGCAGCGTGCCTTTTTTCAGGTGCGGCGCAGCCTCATGCGCAACGGAGCGCAGTGCAAACGACGGCGACGCGAAGACGGCCATCTCCGCATTTTGGAGCACCGCTAAGTCGCTCGTGACGGCGATGCGCTCGGGAATGCGCACGCCTTTGAGTAAAGGATTTTCCCTTGTCTTATCCAGCAATTCCGCCTTTTTCGGGTCGTGCGACCAGAGCGCGACGGTATGGCCGTTGTCCGATAACAGCATCGCGGCGGCGGTACCCCAGCCGCCCGAGCCAAGCACTACAATGTTCATTCGTCCTCCCCCGGCTTGGGCGCGTTCACATGGAAATGGAACTTGCTCTCCGTACCGCTTAAGAGTCTTTTGATGTTGCTGCGGTGCGCCCACAGCACAAGAAGCGAAATGCACGTGCCGAGCACTGTGCAGGCCGTGTTATGGAACACGAAATACGTGGTAAACGGCAGGCTGACCGCCGCGGCGACCGAGCCGAGCGACACATAGCGCGTCGTGAGCCACAGCACAACGAACGCGCCCCAGCCGACGAGCGCGATGCGCCAGTCGAGAAGCAGCAGCAGCGTGCCGCTGCACAAAATGCCCTTGCCGCCCTTGAAGCCGTAAAACACCGGAAACATATGGCCGATGACGCAGAACAGTGCGCCGAAATACTTGCCTGCGGCGCCCCAGCCGAGAAGATAGCCCAGGAAATAATTGCCCAGCAGCACCGCGCCGACGGCCTTGAGCATGTCGAACGCGATGACCATGGGCGCGCATCTCGCGCCGTAGTTGCGGTAAAAATTCGTCAGCCCCGCGTTGCCGCTGCCATGGCGGCGCACGTCGTCATGGTAGAAAATGTGCGACGTTGCGATCGCGCCGTTGATGCAACCCAAAAGATACGACAGCACCGCAACGGCGACCGGTGCGCCATACAGCACTACTGCTGCGAACGTAGTGACCTCATCAGGATAAATTCCCATCAGTCTTCCTTATCCCCCTTCTCGCGAATAGACATGATGACTGGCGTACCCTCCAGTCCGAAGACGTTGCGGATGCAGTTTTCAAGGTAGCGCTGGTAGGAGAAATGGAAGAGCTTGCGCTCGTTGCAGAACACGACAAAGTGCGGCGGGCAGACGCCGACCTGCGTCATGTAATAGATTTTCAGTCTGCGGCCACGGTCCGTCGGCGGCTGCACGCGCGTCTGCGCATCGGCCAGGATGTTGTTGAGCATGCCGGTCGAGATGCGCATGCAGGACTGGTTGTGCACATAGTTGATCATCTCAAAAAGGCGCGGCACGCGCTGGCCCGTCGCCGCCGAGATGAAGAGAATCGGCGCATAGGTCATGTAGGAGAGATCGCGGCGGATGTCGTCGCTCATTTTGTCCATGGTCTTGCCGTCCTTTTCGACAAGATCCCACTTGTTCACGACGATGATGCAGGCCTTGCCTGCCTCGTGCGCGAGGCCCGCGACCTTCGTATCCTGCTCGGTCACGCCCTCCTGCGCGTCGATCATGATGAGGCACACGTCCGCACGGTCGATGGCCATCGTGGCGCGCAGCACGCTGTAGCGCTCGATCACGTCGTCGACCTTCGACTTTTTGCGCATGCCGGCGGTGTCGATGAAGACATACTTGCCCTGCTCGTTTTCAAAGTACGAGTCGATGGCGTCGCGCGTCGTGCCCGCAACATTGCTGACGATCATGCGCTCGGTGCCGAGAATGCGGTTCGTCAGCGATGACTTGCCGACGTTGGGTTTTCCGATGATGGCGACCTTGATGACGTCCTCATCCTCTTCCTCGTCATCCTCGGGCGGGAAATACTGTAAGCACGCGTCGAGCAGGTCGCCCGTGCCGTGGCCGTGCACGGCGGAAACGGCGATGGGATCGCCGAGGCCTAAATTGTAGAACTCATAAAAATCAGGGTCGACCCGTCCGGTCGAATCCATCTTGTTGACCGCCAGCACGATGGGCTTGCGGGATCGCAGCAGCATATTCGCGACCTCCTGATCAGAAGCCGTCAGGCCGGTCTTCACATCCGTCAGGAAAATGATGACGTCCGCGTGCTGAATGGCGATCTCCGCCTGCTCACGCATGAACGACAAGATCTGATCGTCCGTGCGCGGTTCGATACCGCCGGTGTCCACCAGACGGAATTTGCGGCCGCACCACTCGCTCTCGCCGTAGATGCGGTCGCGCGTGACGCCCGGCGTATCCTCGACGATGGAGAGCCGCTGGCCGATGAGCTTATTAAACAGCATGGACTTGCCGACGTTCGGCCGTCCAACGATCGCAACCAAAGGTTTCATCTCTCTGCCTCCTTTATTCCAAAGCGGCGCGCGATCGCACCGCTCTTTATCGCAAAGCAAAATATTACAAATACAGTATAACCGAATTTTCGAGGTTACGCAAGGCTAACCTTCTCTTGCGGCATAAGAAAAAGCTGAGTGGAGTTCCACTCAGCTTTTCTTAACGATTTTCGTTCCGAATCAATTATTCGGCTGCGACCTTGGACTCGATGACCTTGACCTGACGGCCGTTGTAGGTACCGCATTCCGGGCACATTCTGTGAGGCTGGTGCAGAGCGCCGCACTTCGGGCACGCGACAAGCGCGGGAGCGGTGAGCTTCCAGTGAGAAGAACGTCTCTTATCACGTCTCTGACGGGATACTTTCCCCTTGGGGACTGCCATGTTGACACCTCCTTAAAGTTAAGCTGAATGAACAGCGAATTTATTGTTCCAAAAGCTTTGCGAGGGCTGCTAACCTGGGGTCGACTTCCTTTTTGCAGCGGCACTTCTCATAGTTGAGGTTGACGCCGCAGCCGGAACACAAGCCCCTGCAATCCTCGCGGCAAAGGGTCTTGCTTGGCATATTGAGGATGAACGTCTCCCGCGCCAGCTCGCTGAGATCAACGGTTCCGTTGTCCAGCAGCAGGATATCGTCGTTGTCGTCTTCCTCCAGCTCCTCAGCGAGCAGACACTCAAACGGGACCTTGTACGGAAGATCAAACGGCGCTCCGCAGCGATCGCACACGGCGGAAAGCGTTGTAGTCAGGTCAAACTGCAACCGCAGCATCCCCGCAATGTTCTCTGCCTGCCCTACCACTGAGACCGGCCGAACCGCAGGACACACGCCGCCGAAGTCCACATCAGAAAAGTCCTCTGTAAAGTCAAAGGGAATTCTGCCTCCGGGGGTGTTAATGATACGTTTTACATCTAAAACCATGCTACACCTCGCAATGACACGAGTGATATTATAGAGGACGTTTTCTCGATTGTCAAATACTTTTTTCACGGTTGCGGCAAAAATTTTGACAGGATTTCTTTACTTTTTTTGCCCGCTATCGTACAATAGCAGAAAATCGCGCGCTGCGCAAGCGGAGGTGCCGCCCATGCGGGAGTTTCACATCGGAAAAAATGACGAAAATCAGCGGCTTGACCGCTTTCTCGGCAAGGCCGTCCCCCTGCTCCCCGCGTCGCTCGCGCAGAAGTACATCCGCCTAAAGCGCATCAAGGTCAACGGCGCGCGCGCCCAGCGCGACCAGAAGCTCGTCGCGGGCGATATTTTACAGTGCTACATCAACGATGAGTTTTTCGAATCGCCGAGCGAGGAAAACGTTTACCTCACGATCACGACGCCGCGGCTCAAGATCGTCTACGAGGACGAGAACATCATGCTGCTCGACAAGCCCGCGGGAATGCTTGCCCACGCCGACGAGCACGAGAAAGTCAATACGCTCGTCAACCACATGCTCGCCTACCTCTATCAAAAGCGCGAGTGGCGGCCACGCGAGGAGAACGCCTTCACCCCCGCCCTCTGCAACCGCATCGACCGCAACACTGGTGGCATTGTCGTTGCGGCGAAAAACGCTGAAGCGCTGCGCATCCTGAACGACAAGATTCGCGACCGCGAGATCGCCAAATACTATTTATGTATCGCCCTCGGCCGCGTCGAGCCGCCGAAGGGCCGCATCGAGTGCTTTCTGCGCAAGGACGAGAAGAGCAACACCGTCCGCGTTTACCACCGCCCCGTGCCGGACGGCCGCAGCGCGATCACCTTATACCAAACGCTCCAGACGCGCGGCGAGCTGTCGCTTCTGGAGGTCGAGCTGCTCACGGGCCGTACGCATCAGATTCGCGCGAGCATGGCCGACCTCGGCCATCCCCTGCTCGGCGACGGCAAGTACGGCGTCGGCAGCGTGAACCGCAAATATGGCGAAACGCATCAGGCGCTCTACTCCTATCGCCTGCGTTTCGACTTCCCCACCGACGCGGGCATTCTCGAATACCTGCGCGGGCGCGAGTTTCAGGTGGATGAGGTCCCGTTTCAAAAGAAGTATTTTGGTTAAATCCCACAAGCGGAGAGCTGCAATCGGCTCTTCGCTGTTTTATTTTTCAAAAGTTCAAAATATTGAACTTTTTGTTAAATATACTCTTGCAATTTTGCACGCGCTGTGTATAATAGTCTCGGTTTAGCAAAAACTGACCAAAAGTTTAGTATATCGAACGAGGAGGCGTGTGTATGGACATTGGCAATAAGATCAAGCAGCTGCGAACGCGACAGGGACTGACTCTGGAGGAGCTTGCCAGCCGAAGCGAGCTCACGAAGGGGTTCTTGTCCCAGTTAGAGCGCGACCTCACCTCCCCCTCGATCGACTCGCTCAGCGATATCCTCGAGGCCCTCGGCACCAACCTCTCGGAATTCTTTCAGGAGGATAAAAACGACCAGTTTGTCTTCCGCTCCGAAGACTTTTTCGTCGACGAGCGCGAGAACTGCACCGTCAACTGGATCGTTCCCAACACGCAGAAAAACCAGATGGAGCCCATTTTATTGGAACTTCCCGCCGGCGGCGAATCGTTCGAGATCGAGCCGCACAACGGCGAGGAGTTCGGCTACGTGCTTGATGGCAGCGTCATTTTAGAGTGCGACGGCGAACGCAGCGTCGTGTGCCGCGGCGAAACGTTCTATCTCCACGGCAGAACGTTCCACTACCTCAAAAATGAACGCAAGACCACCGCGCGCATTCTCTGGGTCTGCACGCCCCCGCTTTTTTAACTACTATTCTATAAAATTGTGAGGATATTGGAAATGGCCGAAGAAAAGAAAAAGATCATTCAATTCAAGAACATCGTCAAGAGCTTTGAGGACGGACAGGTCGTTCTCAAGGGCGTCTCTCTTGACATTTACGAAAATGAGTTCGTCACGCTGCTCGGCCCCTCGGGCTGCGGCAAGACGACACTGCTGCGCATCCTCGGCGGCTTTTTGCAGCCGAGCGAGGGCAAGGTGCTCTTCGACGGTGAGGACATCGTCAGCGTCCCGCCCTACAAGCGCGAGATTAACACCGTCTTCCAGAAGTATGCCCTCTTCCCCCACATGGACGTGTACGACAACATCGCCTTTGGCTTGACGCTCAAAAAGGAGCCGAAGGACGTCATCGAGCAGAAAGTCATGCGTATGCTGCGCCTTGTTAGCCTTGAGGACTATGCCCACCGCAACGTGACCGAGCTCTCCGGCGGCCAGCAGCAGCGCATCGCCATCGCCCGCGCGCTCGTTAACGAGCCAAGCGTGCTGCTGCTCGACGAGCCGCTCGGCGCGCTCGACTTAAAGCTTCGCAAGGAGATGCAGCAGGAGCTCAAATACATCCAGCAGGAGGTCGGCATCACGTTCATCTTCGTCACGCACGATCAGGAAGAGGCGCTGACGATGTCCGACAAGATCGTCGTCATGAATGCGGGTGAAATTCAGCAGATCGGTACGCCGACCGAAATCTACCGCACCCCCGTCAACGAATTCGTCGCCAAGTTCATCGGCGAGACGAACATCATCGACGGCGTCATGCTTGAGGACGACCTCGTCATGTTCGAGGACAAGAAGTACGCCTGCCGTGCCCGCGGCTACAATAAGAACGAAAAGGTCGACGTCGTCATCCGCCCCGAGCACCTCGACATTGTCCCGCGTGCCGAGGGTATGCTCAAGGGCACGGTCAAGTCTCAGCTTTTCAAGGGCATGCACTATGAAACCGTGGTCGAAACGCGCGTCGGTACGTCCATCACCGTGAAGATGCAGGTCTCGCAGGACCGCCCTGTCTACAACGAGGAAAAGGGCGAGAAGATCAGTGCGAACGCCTTCCTTCTGGACGTGGAGGACGTCGAAGAGCTCGACGACGCCAAGGTCGTCGCCCTCGCCTCTGCCGAGGCGTGGGACGCCGAGACCGAGGAGCCCATCTCCATCAAGACCGTCGAATACGACATCAAGCCCGAGACCGGCAACTACACCGTGACCTTTGCCACCGCGAACGATACGTCTATCACCGTCAAGGTGCTCGTCGTAGCGCAGAACCGCGTCGAGAGCAAGGTCTATCAGGAAGAAATTTACGCGATGAACTTCTTCAAAAAGGTCGAGGACATTCAGGAGAGCATCGCGCTCGACACCGACCTTGAGACCTGGGCCAGCGCGTCGGCGTGGTCCCTCGAAGACGGCGAGCAGGTCGAGATCACGGACGTCAAGTACGACTTCGACCCCGAGACCATCACCCCGGGCGTTTACGATGTGACCTTCTCCACCGAGGGCTATGAGTACAAGGTCTCCACCACCCACGCCTTTGAAGAGGGCGAGCAGGTCGGCCTTGTCTTCCGTCCCGAGGACATCCACGTGATGAAGAAGGAGGGCCAGTGGTGAAGCGCTTTCGTTCCATGACTTACCCGTATATCGCGTGGATCATCGCGATCATCGTGGTGCCGATGCTTCTGATCGTGCTCTATGCCTTCACGACCTCCGGCAACTCGGTGCTGACATTCCAGTTCACCTTTGAGAACTTTGCCCGCTTCGTCACGGACAAGGTCTTTATGGATGTGTTGCTGCGCTCGCTCTATATCGCGCTCATCACAACGCTCATCTGCGTCGTGCTCGGCTACCCCATCGCCTACGTCATCGCGCAGCGCGGCGGCCGCAGCAACACGATCTTAATTCTGCTCATCACCATGCCGACCTGGGTCAACATGCTGGTGCGCACCTATGCTTGGATGGGCATTTTGCAGGACGAGGGAATCTTTAACACGATCCTTTCGTGGTTCGGCATCGGCCCCGTGTCGATAATCCACACGAGCTTTGCCGTCATCCTCGGCATGGTCTATAACTTCATTCCCTTTATGATCCTGCAGATCCACACGTCCCTTGCCAAGATGGACAAGAGCCTTTTGGAAGCCGCCAACGACCTCGGTGCAACGCCGGTGCAGGCATTCCTGCGCGTGACGCTGCCGCTCTCGCTTCCCGGCGTGATCTCCGGCATCACGCTCGTGTTCCTGCCCGCGGTGTCGAGCTTCTTCATTCCGAAGCTTCTCGGCGGCGGACAGTACGTCCTCGTCGGCAACATCATTGAAACGCAGTTCCTCACCACTGGCGACTGGAACTTCGGCTCGGCCATCTCGCTCATCATGGCGGTCATCATCATGATCTCGATGTGGCTGACGCGCAAGGCGGACGTTCAGGTCGCCTCGCAGGGAAAGGAGTGAGAAGCGCATGAAAAAGAAAACCTCTGTCGGCTCGAAGATCATCCTGACGCTCACGATGCTCTTCTTCTACCTCCCCATCCTCTATATCATTATCTTTTCGTTCAACGATTCCCGCTCGCTGACGAAGTTCGGCGGCTTCTCGCTCCGCTGGTATGAAAAGATGTTCGCCGATTCGACGATGATGGAGGCTGTGCTCTACACGGTCATCATCGCCATCATCGCGACGGTCGTCGCGACAGTCGTCGGCACGATCACGGCCATCGGCCTTTCTAAATCCCGCAAGGTTGTGCAGAAGATGGTCGAGCGCATCAACGACCTGCCCGTGATGAACCCCGATATTGTCACGGCCATCTCACTTCTGATGTTTTTCAGCGTCCTCACGGTCAAAAAAGGCTTCGGCACGCTGCTCATCGCGCATATCATGTTCTGTATCCCCTACGTGATGCTCTCCGTTACGCCGAAGCTCCGCTCGCTCGACCCTAACCTCATCGACGCGGCGATGGACCTTGGCGCAACGCCGTTCCAGGCGCTCGCGAAAGTCATTGTGCCGCAGATCAAGCCGGGTATCGTCTCCGGCGCGCTCATTGCGTTCACGATGAGCTTTGACGACTTCGTCATCTCGTACTTCACGACGGGCAACGGCGTCAACAACATTTCGATTTTGGTCTACACGATGTCCAAGCGCGTGAACCCGTCCATCAACGCCCTTTCTACCATTGTGATTCTTCTCATTACGCTGGTGCTCGGCGTCGTGAACATCGTGCCGATCGTGCGCGAAAAGCGCGAAAAGGACGGCAAGTCCTCCCGCGCCGTGAGCCGCAAGGCCATGGCGGCTGTTGCCGCCGTGCTGGTGCTGGCCGTTGTCGGCGGCACCGTGGGCGCGAGACTTTCCCAGCAGCACAAGAGCGCCGCGGCTGTCGAGAAGTACGGCAGCAACGTTTTGAAGCTCTATCTCCCCGGCGAGTACCTCGGCGAGAACGTCATCTCCGACTTTGAAAAACAGTACGGCGTGCGCGTCATCGTCGAGAACTTCGACTCCAACGAGATGATGTACACTAAGCTCATGGCCGGCGACCGCTACGATGTCATCATTCCGTCCGACTACATGATCGAACGCCTGATGAACGAGGACTTCCTCCAGCCGCTTGACAAGAGCATGATCCCCAACATGGAGAACATGTCTGATGCCGTGCTCGGTATGAGCTACGACCCGGACAACACGTACTCCATCCCCTACTTCTGGGGCAGCGTCGGTCTCGTCTACAACCACGAGAACGTCGACCCTGCCGTCATCGAGAGCGAGGGCTGGGAGGTCCTGCGCAACACCGACTACGCCGGTCACATCTACATCTACGATTCCGAGCGTGACTCGTTTATGATGGCGTTCAAGGCGCTGGGCTACTCGATGAACACCGAGGACCCCAACGAGATCAACGACGCCTATGAGTGGCTCCTGCAGATGAACAACACCATGTCCCCCGTCTACGTGACCGACGAGGTCATCGACGGCATGATGAACGGCTATAAGGACATCGCCGTCGTCTACTCCGGCGACGCAGCCGTGGTGCTTGATGAAAACGAAGACATGAGCTTCTATATGCCCTCCCAGGGCACGAACATCTGGTGCGATGCGATGGTTATTCCCGCAAACGCCGAGAACCCGAAGCTCGCCCATGAGTTCATCAACTACATGCTCACCTACGAGGCCGCGTTTGACAACACTGAAACGGTGGGTTATACTTCTCCCAACGCGGAAGTGTTTGAAGAGATGACCTCGTCTGAGGATCTCTACGCGGACAATGCCGCCTACCTTCCCCGCAGCGGCTACGACAAGGACGAGATGTTCCACGACAATCAGACTCTCATGCGCGAGCTGAGCAAGCTCTGGATCAAGGTCAAAGCTGCCAAATAATATCGTAAAGGAGTTTTTTAAGATGAAAATCGGAGATACTTTTACCGTCAAGAAAGTTGTCACGGAAGACATGACCGCTGCCGCGCTCGGCAGCGGCGGTCTGCCGGTGTTTGGCACGCCGTATCTCGTCGCGATGGTCGAAAACGCCGCCTTCACCTATCTCCAGCAGGAGCTGCCCGAGGGTAAGAGCACCGTCGGCACCAAGGTCGAGGTCTCCCATGTCTCCCCCTCGCCCGTTGGCATGGAGATCACAGTTACCGTCGAGGTCACGGACATTTCCGCAAACGGCAAGATGGTCGACTTCAAGGCGAGCGCCACCGACACCGCCGGCCTCATCGGCGAGGGCACGCACCAGCGCGCCGTCATCACCGTGGATCGCTTCATGGACAAGTGCCAGGCCAAGCTCGGCTGATTTTGTAAGGAGGAACCCTGATGCATTATTCGGGAGCCGTTTACCGTCCCCCCAGCGAGGCGCGCAGCCTCATCGTGCAGTGCACGCTCGGGTGCAGCCACAACAAATGTGCGTTCTGCACGATGTACAAGGACAAAAAGTTCTCCATCAACCCCATTGAGCAGGTGCTCTCCGACCTCGACGAGGCACGCGCCTACGGGCGCTATATCGAGAAGATCTTTTTAGCCGACGGCGACGCGCTGATCCTGCCGATGGATTACCTTCTGACCGTTCTCGACTATATCCGCGACCATTTCCCTACCTGCAAGCGCGTTGCGGCTTACGCAACGACCAAGGCCATCATGCGCAAGACGGACGACGAGCTGCGTACGCTGCGCGAGCACGGCCTCGGCATCGTGTATATCGGCCTTGAGAGCGGCAACGAGGAGCTTCTCAAAAAGTTCTGCAAGGGCGTTACTGCAGAGGAGATCGTCTTAAACGCCATCCGCTGCAAGCAGGCGGGCATCGCCACCTCCGTCACGGCCATCAACGGCATGGCGGGCGCGAACGGCGACTGGCAGGCCCACGCCATCGACACGGCAAGGGCCGTGTCGCGCATGAAGCCGGACTATATCGCCTTCCTCACGCTGCGCGTCTACTCGGGCACGCCGCTGCACGACTGGATCGCGAGCGGCGAGTTCAAGATGATGGAGCCGCCCGATCTGATGCGCGAAACACGCCTCTTCTTGGAGCACATCGACTCCGACGGCAGCATCTTCCGCTCGAACCACGCGTCGAACTACCTCCCCCTCGGCGGTACGCTCAACCGCGACCGCGAGGCGCTGATCCGCACGATCGACGAAGCGCTCGACGGCAAGGTTAGACTTCGCCGCGCCGTCGAACTGGGACTGTAATCGTAAAAAAATAAGACCTGCCTTGCGGCAGGTCTTATTTTTTTACGTGATGCTTTCCCAAAACGTTTTATGCTCTTCCGCGCCGCTGTCATCAAAAAACGCATGGAACGCCGCGTCCATCGCGCTGCGGCTGAAGTCGCTGTAAATGCCTACGGTCTCAATGCCCTCATAGAAGCGGACGTTCGCCGCGCTGTGGCTTGGTGCTTCATCGTAGGCCGTGGCCAGCGTTTTTGCGGCTTTCAACTCGTCTTTCGCGCCGTCAAAATCGAGGCAGTTATACAAAAGCCGCGCGAGCGCCGCATGCGAGGCCGCGCTGATCTTGTCGAGCTCGCTGACCACGCCCTCTTTCCTGAGACCGGAGAGCACCGAATGCTTCCACTGCAAAATGTCAATGGCCGACGTCATATCTTCCCTTGCCTCAAACACATTGGCAAAGCCGTCGCACACGCGCACGAGCGATGTCACTGCGCGCAGCAGCGCCATCGAGAGATAGGGTACGCTCTCTTCGCGCCGCTCCTTGACGAGCGCAAGCAGACAGCCGATCTGGTCGTCGAGCAGCCCGCAGGCGTTGTTCTCTTTGTAGAGCGCGAGCGCGCGTTCCCAGTCCTTCATGTCGAGCAGCACGTTTGCCATATCGAGACGGAGCGACATTTCGCTCACCTGCGGGTCGCTGTTCTGCGGCAGCAGGCGGATAGCGTGCGTCAGTAAGTCGAGCGCGCGGCGCTGCAAGGCTTTATCCTTCCGCGTGCCGCCCGCCATCTCGAAGAGCTTGGCGCATTCGTAGACGACAGTAAAGGTGTTCGGGAACTTTTGCAGGGCCTTTTCCGCCTCGGCAAGGCCCTCGTCGTACCTGTCCTCGCGGCGCAGGACTTTCAGCCGCTCGCTGACGCTCTTGCGGTCGTTCGAGCGCAGGCGATAGCCCAAGAGCGCGTCGACTGAGAGGTCAAAAAAGTCCGCGAGCTCCATCAGCATCGGGATCTCCGGCAGGCTCTGCCCCTGTTCCCACTTGCTCACCGCCGCAACGGAGACGCCCATCGCCTCGGCCAGCTGCTCCTGCGTCAGCCCCTCCTGCCGGCGGTAAAAGCGAATTTGATCTGCCACATGATTTTCCATACACTGCTCCTCTCTCGTCCCATGCAGGGCGATTTGTTTTTGCCATGGCCACAGTATACCGCCCAAAAAGCAAAAACAACAGCAATCGCCGGTAGAATCAGTTGAGAACTTTTTCAACCGTCAGTTGAATTGACCGTCAAGTCCGTCCTCGCGGCGAGCGAAGCAATGCCGCCTCGGCAAGCAAAAGCAAGATTGATAAAAGCTGAAGTAGGACGCAGTTGCGTAAGGCTACCGACACGCAGGCAGAGCGGCAGCGGGTAGTAGAAGCAGAGATAAATCGTATAGCAACAACACCTGGCAGGCACCCGATTGCGCAGCGCGTGCAGTTCTTCAAGCTGCAAACCCGCAACGGGGGTCGAGGGGCCCTCCCCTTGCGTTCTCTTGGGGGTCCAAGGGGGCCATTCTCTCACGTGAGAGAATGGCCCCCTTATCCGCGTCCCCTGCACGGTGCAGGGAAAAACGCCCCCCTGCGAGTACGCAGAGAACAATACAACACAGTGTGTTAAAACAATGTTAACTGGCTCGTTTCAGGCAATCCCGCAAACGCGCCCAGCGCGCGCAGCTGGTCGATATGCGTCTGCGACAGCTTGTTGCAGCAGAGGGAAAACTCCTCCACCGATGTAAAGTCCTTCCCCTTGCGCTTCTCGACGGTGTCGAGCGCTGCGGTCTCGCCGAGTCCGCGAACGGACGTGAACGGCGGCAGCAGGCCGTTTTCCGTGACGACGAACTTCGTCGCATCGCTGCGGTAGATATCGATGGGCTCAAAGTGGAAGCCGCGCAGGCAGAATTCGTAGCAGACTTCAAGCGTCGTCATCAAGTCCTGTTCCACGGCGGTCGCATCCTTGTTGTTTTCGATCTCGCGGATGCGGCGGCGCAGCGCGTCGGCATCCTTACAGCACTCGGCGGCGTCAAACGCCTTGGCGCGGATGGAGAAGAACGTCGCGTAGAACGCGAGCGGCTCGTGCACCTTGAACCACGCGATGCGGAATGCCATCATGACGTATGCGACCGCGTGCGCTTTCGGGAAGAGGTAACCGATCTTCGCAAGCGACTCGATGTACCACTCCGGTACATCGTGCTTGCGCATCTCCTCGACCCACATCGGCCAGTCCCCCGCCTTGCCGGCTTTGACTTTTCCCTTTCGAACGGCCTCCATCGTCTTGAAGCTCATCTTCGGGTCAAGGCCCATCGAAATGAGGTAGAGCATGATATCGTCACGGCAGCCGACGGTCTCCAGAACGCTCGCCGTGCCGCTGACGATCAGATCCTTCGCGTTGCCGAGCCACACGTCCGTGCCGTGGGAGAAGCCTGAAAGGCGCAGCAGCGTGTTGAAGTCCTTGGGCTGCGTGTCGACGAGCATCTGGCGCGTGAAGCGGGTGTTAAACTCGGGGATCGCGACGGCGCCCGTGGGGCCGAGCACTTCGTCGTTCTCGTAGCCGAGCACCTTGGACGAGATGAAGATCGACATCGTGTCGGGGTCGTCGAGCGGGATAGCGCGGGCGTTCACGCCCGTCAGATTTTCGAGCATGCGGATCATCGTCGGGTCATCGTGGCCGAGCATATCGAGCTTTAAGAGGTTGTCCTCCATGCAGTGATATTCGAAATGCGTGGTGATCGTGTCGCTGTCGGGGTCGTCCGCAGGGTGCTGTACGGGGCAGAAATCCTCGATATCCATGTCGTCCGGCACGACGACGAGTCCGCCGGGATGCTGGCCCGTCGTGCGTCGCACGCCGACGCAGCCCGCCGTCAGGCGGTCGATCTCGGCGTTGCCCGCGGCGATGCCGTTTTCCTCGAGGTATTTTTTGACGAAGCCGTAGGCCGTCTTCTCCGCGAGCGTACCGATCGTACCCGCGCGGAACACCTGCGTCTTGCCGAACATCTCGACCGCGTGCGCGTGGGCGCGCGCCTGATATTCGCCCGAGAAGTTGAGGTCGATATCCGGCACCTTGCCGCCGCCGTAGCCGAGGAAAGTTTCAAACGGGATGTCGAAGCCGTCTTTGGCATACTTCGTGCCGCAGACGGGACACATTTTATCGGGCATGTCCGCGCCACAGCCATACTCGCCCGCGTGGAACTCGACGTTGCGGCACTTCGGGCAGCGGTAGTGCGGCGGCAGGGCGTTGACCTCGGTGATGCCGGCCATGTACGCTACGAGCGACGAGCCGACCGACCCTCGCGAGCCGACGAGGTAGCCGCACTCGAGCGAGCGCTGCACGAGCTTCTGCGCCGACATGTAGACGACGTCGTACTTGCCCAGAATGCTGCCGAGCTCGACGTTCAGCCGGTCGACGATCAGCTGCGGCAGATCGTCGCCGTAAAGCTCGTGCGCTTTCCCCCACACCATGCGGTTAAGGTCTTCTTCCGAATTTTCAAGCCGCGGCGGGAACAGCCTGCCCTTGGGCAAAAGCTCGATATCCTCCACCTGCTCGGCGATGGCGCGGGTGTTCGTCACGACGACCTCGTAGGCTTTCTCCTTGCCGAGGTAGTCAAATTCCTTGAGCATTTCGTCCGTCGTGCGGAAGTAGAGCGGGACGGGCTCGTTCGCGTCGGCGAATTTCTTTGACGCGAGCAGGATATGGCGATAAACCTCGTCTTCGGGGTCGAGGAAGTGGACGTCGCCCGTTGCGCAGACGGGCTTGCCGAGCTCTTCGCCAAGCTTGACAACAGTGCGGTTGAAGTCCTTGAGGTCTTCGTCGTCGCGCACCGTGCCGTCGCGCACCATGAAGCGGTTATTGCCGAGCGGCTGAATTTCAAGATAGTCGTAGAACGAGGCGATGCGCTTGAGCTCATTCCAGTCCTTGTGGTCGACGATGGCGCGGAACAACTCGCCCGCCTCGCAGGCAGAGCCGATGATCAAGCCCTCGCGATGCGCGACAAGCTCGCTTTTCGGGATGATCGGCACGCGCTTAAAGTATTTGAGGTTCGACGCCGAGATGAGCTGGTAGAGGTTCTTGAGGCCCACCTTGTTCTTGGCGATCAGAATGATGTGCTTTGGGAAACGGTTGCGCTTGACGCCGAGAGGGCGGAGCTTCGTCATCTCATCGTTGATCTGCTGGAGGCGCGTGACACCGCGCTCTTCGAGCATGACGAAAAACTTGGCCAGCATCTGCGCGACCGGGACCGCATCGTCGGACGCGCGGTGGTGGTTGAACTGCGGGAGCTGCAAGTGGTCGGCCACGATGTCGAGCTTGTACTTGCCGAGCTCGGGCAGGAGATTCTGCGCGAAAATCAGCGAGTCGAGATACGTCGGCTCGAACGGGATGCCGCACTTTTTGCAGCCTGCGCGGATGAAGCTGATATCAAACTCCGCATTGTGCGCAGCGAGAGGGCGGCCGCCCGCAAAGGCCAAAAACGCGTGCAGCGCGTCCTCCAGCTTCGGCGCGCCGCGCAGCATGTCGTCTGTGATGCCGGTCAGGCCGATGATCTCAGGCGAAAGCCGGCGCTCGGGGTCGACAAAGGTTTGGAACGTGTCGACGATCTCGCCGTCTTTCAGAATGACCGCACCGATCTCGGTGATGGCATCGTGCGCGACCTTCAGACCCGTTGTTTCAATGTCGAAACAGCAGATCTCAGTCGAAAAATCGCCGTCCTGCGGGCCGTGCACACAGATACGGTCGTCGATGTTGTTGAGAAAATAGCCCTCACATCCGTAAAGGAGTTTTATTTTACCCTCGCCGGTGTGCCAAGCGTCCGGGAAGCTCTGCGCTACGCCGTGATCCGTGATGGCGATGGCGGGCATCCCCCACTTGATCGCGCGCTTGACGACCGCGGCGGTGTCGGTCAGCGCGTCCATGTTGGACATACGGGTATGTAAGTGCAGCTCGACGCGCTTTTCTTCCGCCGTGTCCGTGCGCTCGGCGTGGTCGATCTGCATGATGTCCTGCGGGTTGAGCTGCATATCCTTACCATCGTAGGAGAGCTCCATGCGGCCGCTGACGCGCAGCCACATGCCGACGCTGATCTTGCCGAGAAGCTCCGTCGCCTCGCGCTCGGGCATGCTGCGGCGGATGAAGAGCGAGCCTTCGTAGTCCGTCATTTCGAGCAACATCGTCCAGACGCCGGCGCGGCGCGTCTCGTGGCAGTCGAACTTGAAGACCTTGCCCTCAACGACGACGTGACCGGCCTTTGGCGTCAGCTCGCTGATGGGGAGCACTCTCCCCTTTGCAATCTCGCGGCCCATGATGACACTGCCGCTGCCGCTCACCTTGCGGCCAGCGTTCTTCAACATGTCGGGAAAGGCCTCCGCCGTTGATTTGACGTGGATGTCCACGCGCTTTAAGTCGTAATTGCGCGCAAGAAGCTGCTCGACCGTTTCGCGCGTCGAGTCGTTCATCTCCGCGCGCACGGTCATGTCGAGCGTCATCGTGCGCTTTTCCGGCTCGAGCACCATGTTCGTGACCATCGCGGCGTTGAGCGGGACGCGCAGGTCAAAATCCGGCGAAAAGTCGGTGAATAATTCAAAAAAAGGAATCTTTTGTGCCATAGCCACAACCTTATCTCAGTATCGTTTCCGCTCGGTCAGAGTTTTTTGATTTCCTCCATCAAAGCGTCGACAAGCTTTTCCTGCGGCACTTTGTAAAGGATTTTTCCTTTTCGGAAAATCATGCCCTCACCTTTACCGCCGGCCACGCCGATATCGGCGGCCGAGGCCTCGCCGGGCCCGTTGACGACACAGCCCATCACGGCGACCGTGATATTCTTCTTGCAGTCGGCAAGACGGCGCTCTAACTCCTCGGCGATCGGGATCATGTCGTACGCCGTGCGGCCGCACGTCGGGCAGGAGACGAGGTTCACACCGCTGCGGCGGATGCCGCAGGCTTGCAAAATGCGCTTGGCGGCGTAGACCTCTTCCACGGGGTCCGCCGTGAGCGAGACGCGCATCGTGTCGCCGATGCCCTCGCACAGAAGGCCGCCGATGCCGATGGCGGACTTCAAAAGCCCCATCGTGGGCGTGCCCGCCTCGGTCACGCCGAGGTGGAGCGGATAGTCGACCTTTTCGTGCAGAAGGCGATAGGCCGCCATGTTGAGCGGTACATCAGAGCTCTTGACCGAGATGCAGATCTCGGTAAAATCGAACTTTTCAAGCAGCCGCACATGTCTGAGCGCGCTCTCGACGAGCGCCTCGGGCGTCACGCGGCCATATTTTGCGAGCAGCTCCTTTTCAAGCGAGCCGCCGTTCACGCCGATGCGGATGGGAACCTTGTGTTCACGGCAGGCGTCTACGACCGCCTTGACGCGGTCATCTCCCCCGATGTTGCCGGGGTTGATGCGAATTTTGTCCGCGCCGCGCGCCGCCGCTTCGACGGAGAGACGGTAGTCGAAATGAATGTCCGCGACGAGCGGGATGGAGATATTCTCCTTAATTTCACTCAGCGCGTGCGCGGCCTCCATATTCGGCACCGTGACGCGCACGATCTCGCAGCCCGCCTCTTCGAGCGCGTGGATCTGCGCGATGGTGGCCTTGGCATCCTCAGTGTGCGTGTTGCACATCGACTGGATCGTGACCGGCGCGCCGCCGCCGATAGCGACGCCGCCTGCGATAATTTGCTTGCTCATAAGATCATCCTCCTCACAGGAGCTTGACAATGTCGTGGAACGTGACGAACAGCATCAGCGCCATTAAAAGCGCAAAGCCGATGCCGTTGATGACGTTCAGATATTTGGACGGAATCTCTTTCTTGAACAGCGCTACGGCGATGCCGTTGACGAGCAGGAACAGCACGTGTCCGCCGTCGAGTGCGGGCAGCGGCAGCAGGTTCATCACGGCGAGGTTCACCGCGATCATCGCGGCGAAGTAGAGAATGCTCTCGAGTGCCGCGCCGAAGCCCGCCTCGGCCTCGGTCTCCTTGCCGACCTCCGTGATGGTCGAGACGATGCCGACCGGGCCGCTCAGATCGTTGACGCCCGCCGCGCCCGAAAGCAGCATTTGCAGGCTCAGTCTCACGATGCGGACATAGTCCATCGTCTGGTACCAGCTGTATTGCAGGCGCAGAAGCGGCGTCGCCTCGACGATCCCGCCGTAGGTAAAGCCGTAGGCCTCGTACTCCTTACCGTTTTCGTCGGTGTAGACTTGCCTGGTGAGCGTGCGGTCGAACTTTTTGCCGTCGCGCAGGACGGTCATGTCGATCGTGCCCGTGTCGCCAAGGCCCATGATGAGCGACACGTCGCTCTTTAAATAAATGCGCTCACCGTTGATGGCGTAGATCGTGTCGCCGGGCATCAGGCCGTCCTCTCCCTGCTGCGGGAAATCGGGGTTCAGCTCGACGATCTCCGTCGTGTAGAATGCCTGCGCACCCGCATACAGACAGATGACGATGATGAGGCCCGTCAGGAAGTTCATGAACGCGCCCGCGACGAAGATGATGAACTTCTTCCACCAGACCTGGCGGCCCAGCGCGCGGTCGTCGTCCGAATCCTCGTCCTCGCCCTCCATGGCGCAGTAGCCTCCGATGGGCAGGAGCCGCAGGGAGTATTCGGTGTCCCCTTTCGTCTTATGGAAGAGCTGCGGGCCCATGCCGATGGAAAATTCATTGACGCGCACGCCGCAGGCCTTGGCCGCCAAAAAGTGGCCAAACTCATGCACGGCGATGAGCACGCCGAAAATCAGGATCGCAATGAGAATATAAACCATGGTCTCTCCTAAATTTGGTCAGTTGAGCTTTTCGCGCACGACCTCGCGCGCGAGCCGGTCTGCTTCCAGAATATCCGAAAGCTGCGGCTGATATACCGTCTCGGTTTTATCGAGCGCCGCTTCGATGAGGTCAGGGATGGCACAGATGCCGATCTCGTCGCACAGAAATGCCGCGACAGCCTCTTCGTTCGCGCCGTTCATCGCCGCGCAGTAGACATTGCCGATGGCGGCGCACTGCTTGGCGATCTTCAGGCAGCGGAAGACCTCTTCATCGGGCTCGGCGAACGTCAGCGGCGGGCACTTGAGAAGGTCAAGCGGCTCCGCGGGCGAAACGGCCCTGTTGGAGTACGTCATCGCGTAGCGGATGGGCAGCTTCATATCCGGTGTGCCGAGCTGGGCGAGCATCGCCCCGTCGTGAAACTCGACGAGCGAGTGCACGATGCTCTGGCGATGGATGACCGCGTCGACCTGACGCAGCGGCAGACGGTAGAGGTGCATGGCCTCGATGATCTCAAGTCCCTTGTTCATCAGCGTCGCGGAGTCGATGGTGATCTTCGCACCCATTGTCCAGTTCGGATGCTTGAGCGCGTCGGCCTTCGTCTTAGTCGCAAGCTCCTGCAGGCTCAGGCCGTAGAACGGCCCGCCCGAGCAGGTCAGAATGAGGCGCTTGATCTCACCGCGGTCGCGGCAGCCCTGCAAGCACTGGAAGATCGCGCTGTGCTCGCTGTCGACGGGGACGATCTCCGCGCCGCAGCGCTCCGCCGCAGCCACGACGAGCTCGCCCGCGCAGACAAGCGTTTCCTTGTTCGCAAGCGCGATGCGCTTTTTCTTCTCGATTGCCGCGAGCGTCGGCTGGAGTCCGATCATGCCCATCACGGCGGTGACGACCGTGTCAGCGTCGTCCGCCGTGGCCGCGGCCAGAAGGCCCTCCATGCCGGAGAGCACTTGGGTGTTTGTGTCGGAAAGCCGCGCGCGGAGCTCACGCGCCGCGTCCTCGTCATAAAGCACGGCAAGACGCGGGCAAAATTCCCGCGCCTGCTGTTCGATGAGGTCAACGCTTTTATTCGCCGTCAGCGCAGCGACGGAAAGCCCCAGCTCGCGCGCCACCTCAAGCGTCTGGCGGCCGATGGAGCCGGTGGAACCGAGTAAAGCAATATTCCTTGTCATAATAGACCTCCACAGACCGCAGCCCACACGACCGGCGCGATGAAGAGCGTGGAGTCAAAGCGGTCGAGCATGCCGCCGTGCGTCAGGAAGAGGTGGCTGTAATCCTTGATACCGGCCTCGCGCTTGACGAGCGACATCGAGAGGTCGCCGAGCTGGCCGAAGATGTTGGCCACCACGCCCACGAGGATCAGCATGAGGTAGTTCGGCGCATAGCCGAGCCATGCCTTGCCGACAACGCCGAGCAGCACCAGCGCAAGCGCGCTGCCGATGGGCCCGCCGATCGCGCCTGCCCAGGTCTTGTGCGGGCTGACGTGCGGCGCCATCTTGCGCTTGCCGAACCACATGCCAAAGTACATCGACAGCGCATCGCCCACAAAGGCGACGCAGAACGGCGCGAGTACATAGAGCTTGCCATAGTTTTCGTCCATGCGCAGCAGGAAAATGCAGCTGTACATCGCCGGGAACACGATGCCGCCGACGATCGACACCGCCACATCGTGGAACGTGAACGGTTTTTCCTTTCCGTAAGAGATAACCGCAAAGAGGAACGCCATCATCACAAGAATCCAGCGGAAGATCGTAACGGTCGAAATCGGAAGATCGTATGTGCCGCTCATCTCTTCCTTAAAGAGCCATATCTCCTGCATGACGACCGTTGTGACAAGTCCCCAGTAGAAATTCGCCGGGACGTTCTCTCCCGCCGTGTGCAGCAGCTCATAGGCCGCGATGCCCGCGATGCCGCAGACGACGATCATCGTCGCCCATGCGGGGCAGGCAAGCAGCACGGCGAGCAGCGCCGGCAGGCCGACGACAACCACCAACCATCTTTGTTTCATTTCTGTTTCTCCTGTTTCAGTCCGCCGAAGCGCCGCTCGCGCTGCTGATACGCGATGAGCGCCTTGTCGAATTCTCTTTCCGTAAAGTCGGGCCAGAGCGTGTCGCAGAAGTAGAACTCACTGTACGCGCACTGCCACAAAAGGTAGTTGCTGATGCGCTTCTCCCCGCCGGGACGGATGAGAAGGTCGGGATCGGGAAGTCCGCTTGAATAGAGGTAGCGCGAAAAGCCCTCCTCGGTCAAAGCGTCCGCGTCCTGCTCCCCTGCCGCGCAGTCACGCGCGAAGGCGCGGGCGGCGTGCAGGATCTCGTCGCGTCCGCCGTAGTTGAGGCAGACGTTGGCCTGAAAGCCTTCGATGCGGGAGGATATCTCATTCGTCTCATCGATGAGTTCCCGAAGTTCCGGCGTCAGGACGCTTAAATCACCCAGAAAGCGCAGACGGTTGCCGTCCTTTTCCATCGTGTCGATGCACTCGTGCAGATATTGCTCGAGTAAGTGCATGATGCCGTCGACCTCGTCCTTCGGGCGCTTCCAGTTTTCGGTCGAAAAGGCGTAGACCGTCAGATAGTCGATGCCCAGGTTCTTGCAGTAGGTGCCGAGCTTTCGAAATGTCTCCGCCCCCGCCTTGTGACCGGCCGAGCGCGGGAGGCCGCGCTTTTGCGCCCAGCGGCCGTTGCCGTCCATAATGACGGCAACATGACAAGGCAGGTTGTTCAAATCAACCTGCCCTGCCTTGTTCTCTTTGGAAAAGAGCCCCATATCAGACCGCCATGAGCTCCTTCTCTTTCTTCTCGAGAAGGGCGTCGACCTCTTTGCACATGTCGTCGGTCAGCTTCTGCAGGTCCTTTTCGGCAACCTTCAGGTCGTCCTCGGTGATCTCGCTGGCCTTCTGCTTCTTCTTGAAGGCCTCCATCGCGTCGCGGCGGATGTTGCGGATGGCGACCTTGCCGGTCTCGGAATACTTATGGATCTGCTTGACGAGCTCCTTACGGCGCTCCTCCGTGAGCTGCGGGAAGTTCAGGCGGATGGACTTGCCGTCGTTCTGCGGGTTGATGCCAAGGTCAGACTCCTGAATGGCGCGCTCGATGGGCTTGAGAGCCGTGCCGTCCCACGGGGTGATGACGAGTTGGCGCGGATCGGGAGAAGCGATGGCCGCGATCTGCTGGATGGGCGTGGGAGAGCCGTAGTAGTCGACGCTGATGCGGTCGAGCACAGAGGCGTTGGCGCGGCCTGCGCGCACAGAGGCAAAGTCCGCGTTCACCGCGTCGATGCTCTTTCTCATTTTGTCGGAATAAACCTTGTAATCTTCCTTATTCATGGGGATACCTCCTCAAAAATTTTTATCGTAAAGCCGCAAGTGCGGGGTCGCTCAGTTTTCGCCGACGATGGTGCCGATCTTCTCGCCCTCGACCGCACGGATGATGTTCTCCGGGTCCTTGAGCGCGAAGACGAGCACAGGGATGTGGTTGTCCATCGAAAGGGACGTGGCTGTGGAGTCCATGACCGCAAGGTGCTGGGCCAGCACGTCCTCATAGGAGATAGCGTCGTACTTGATCGCGTTTGCATCCTTGGCGGGGTCGGCGTTGTAAACGCCGTCGATGTTCTTGGCGAGCAGGATCACGTCGGCATTGATCTCCGCCGCGCGCAGCACCGCTGCCGTGTCGGTCGAGAAGAACGGAGAGCCGATGCCGCAGCCAAAGAGCACTACGCGGCCCTTTTCCAAATGCCGGATGGCGCGGGCTCGGATGTAGGGTTCGGCGACTTCTTTGATCTCCAGCGCCGTCTGCACGCGCACGTCGACGCCCTTCTGCTCGAGCACATCGGCGACCGCCATGCAGTTCATCGCCGTGGCCAGCATGCCCATGTGGTCGGCACGGGTGCGCTCGATGTAGCCCTCGCCGTTTTTCACGCCGCGCCAGAAGTTGCCGCCGCCGATGACGACGCCCATCTGCACACCCATGTCCGTGCACTTTTTGATGACGTCGCACACCTTGGAAACGACGTCGAAGTCGAAGCCGAAGTGCTTGTCGCCCGCCAGCGCCTCGCCGCTGATCTTGAGCAGCACGCGCTTATACTTGAGTTGAGCCATGCTCATAATCTCCCCTTTCAGGAACAAGTTCAAATTTTCACAGCTACTATTTTAGCGTATTTTTGCTCTTTTGCATAGGGGGAAAGCGTAAACTTTTTTCACAAATTCGCTCTTTCCTTTTTCGTCAAGTTGAACCGCCGTGAATAGCGGAAAAAAGCAGCCGTTTCATACGGCTGCTTTTTTAGATTTTTCGTTTACTTGATGTCCTTGATGCGGATAAGGTCCTTCAAAAGCTCGACCGTGCCATCGATGCCAAGCAGGCTCGAATCGATGCAGAGGTCGTAGCTCTTAGCATCGCCCCAGTCCTTGGCGGAATAGTAGTTATAGTAGGAAGCGCGGGACTTATCCGTCTTCTTGATGCGGTCTTTCGCCTCGTTCTCGCTGATGCCGTTGCGGGCGGCAACGCGCTTGATGCGGTTTTCGAGCGGAGCCGTGATGAAGAGATTGATGACGTCGTCGCGATCCTTGAGCGCGTAGTCCGCGCAGCGGCCGATCAGGACGCAGGGGCCCTTGTCGGCGAGCTTTTTGATCGTGTCGTAGGTCGCCAGATACACCTGCTGTTCGATGGAGCCCTTGGGCGTCACATGGTTCATCGAGAAGGAATAGGGGTCCATCGCGATGGAATAGAGAAAGCTCTTCGGGCGTTCGTCAAAGGAACGGAACAGCTCTTCGCAAAGTCCGCTCTCCTCTGCCGCCTCCTTGAGCAGCATGTCGTCGTAATAGGCGATGCCGAGCTGCTTGGCAAGCATCGTGCCGATCTCGCGTCCGCCGCTGCCGTATTGTCTGCCAACCGTAATGACCATAAAGATTCCTCCTTTTTCGCGCCTTGAAACAAAATCGGTGCTATTTGGATTATAGCACCGATTTCGTAAGAAGACAATATTTTTTCCTGTTTCGATTTTGTAAAGGCGCGGCCTTATTCCGGAAGCGGCAGGCCAAGGCGGCGATACATCGTTTTTTTCACCGCGCGCAGAATATTTTCATAGCCCGTGCAGCGGCACAGATGGCCGGAGAGGAGCTTTCTGAGCTCGTCATCGGTGTAGAGGCGGTTCGTCTCCAAGATCTCGACCGCAGTCATGATGAAGCCCGGCGTGCAGAAGCCGCACTGGACAGCGGTTTCTTCAATGAACGCCTGCTGGATGTCGCTCAGCTCGCCGTCGGGCCCCATCAGGCTTTCGAGCGTGCGGATGTGCTTGCCGTCCGCCCAGACGGCGAGGTAGATGCACGAGTTGAATGCCTCGCCGTCGATGATGACGTTGCAGGCGCCGCACTCGCCGACCTCGCAGCCCTTCTTCACGGACGTCATATGGTAATCGTTTCGCAGCATATCGGTCAGCGACGCACGCACGTCGACCATTTTCTCAACGTCCTTGCCGTTTAAGTTGAATCGCACCAGCTTGTACTGACTCATTTGATGACACCTCCCGCCCGTTTGATAGACTCGATCAGGCAGCGCTTGGCCATTTCGACCGCGATGTGTTCTCGGAACGCCTTGGAGGCGCGCCAGCTGTCACGCGCGTGGATATCGTTGAGCACGGCGAGTGAGAATTCTTCCGCTGTCGTAAGTGTCAAGGGTTTATCCTTGGCAGCTGCCTCCGCGCTCGGGCAGCGCATCGGCACAGGACCGGCAACGCCGTAGGCGATGCGGGCGCGCTCAATAGTCTGCTTGTCGGGCGACAGGCGCACGTTCACGCTGCACCCGAGCGTCGCGATGTCCATCGCGTTTCTCATGGCGTACTTGATGTAGTAGCCATAGCAGTTTTCGTAGCTCGCCTTTGGGATGAGGATGGCGGTCTGGATCTCGCCATCCTCCACGCGGATGTCGACCTGACCGGCCTTGATGTAAAAGTCTTTGATGGGCAGGCGGCGGATGCCGTCCTTCCCCGTCAGCTCCACGATGGCCTCCCACGCATGCAGTGTGGAGGCGGAGTCCGCGCTCGTCACGCCGTTGCAGGTGTTGCCGCCGATGGTTCCGATGTTTCGGATCTGCGGGCCGCCGACCATGTCGACCGCCTCGCCGAGAACGTTGATATATTTCTGAATGATGGGGTCACGCGTGATGTGGGAAAAGCTCGAGAGCGAGCCGATGCGGATGTTCTCCTCCTCGTCGATGCTCACGCCGCGCAGCTCGTCGAGGCCGTAGATCGAGATGAGCTCCTTCCCGGCGCGTTTACCCTCGCGCATCTGCACGAGCACGTCGCTGCCGCCGGCGATGATCTGCGCCTCGGGATGCTCCAAGCGGAGGGCGACGGCGTTTTCGACGCTTTCCGCCTCATAGAGTGCTTTCATGTCATACATGGCTCACTTCTCCTCCTTCCAGCTGTCGTGGATGAGCCCCGCCTTGCTGAACTCGGCGTACAGAACGTGCGGGGTGATGGGAACGGTGTCGATGGCGACGCCGGTGGCGTTGTAGATGGCGTTGCGGATGGCGGGCGCGCCCGAGCACGCGGGCGGTTCGCCGAGCGCCTTCGTGCCGAACGGCGACGTCGGCTCGGGATTTTCGATAAACTGCGCCTCGAGATGCGGGTGGTCCATGAACGTCGAGAGCTTGTAGTCGAGAAGATTATTGTTGAGTGGGCGGCCCGTCTTCTCGTCGAATAAAAGCTGCTCGCTCATGCCAAATCCGATGGCCATGGACATGCCGCCGTGGACCTGCGCCTCGGCAAGCGCGGGGTTGATGAGCTTGCCGCAGTCGTGGACGTTGATGATCTTCTTGAGCGTCACCTTGCACATCGGGATATCCACCTCGACGTCGGCAAAGGTGCAGCCAAACGAATAGGCGTTGTTGCGGATGGTGTAGGTCGACTCGGCGGTGATGTGCTCGGAGTCCGCGGCGTTGTACTGCGCGGTCATCGCAAGGTCTTTCAGCGACATGAGCACCATGCCGTCGCCCTTGCGGATGATGTTTCCGTCAACAATATCCATATTCGAAACTGCCTGACGGGTGAGCTTTGTCGCGTACTGAAGAATTTTCTGCCGCAGGAGCGTCGCCGTCTGGCGGATGGAGAAGCCCGCGACGTAGGTCTGGCGGCTCGCGTAAGCGCCGAGGCCTGTGGGCGTGATGTCCGTATCCTGACACGAGACGACGCGCACGTCGTGATAGCTCTTGAGGCCGACGGCCTCGGCCGTCATCTGTGCATAGGCCGTGTCCGCGCCCTGCCCGATCTCCGTCTCACCGCACTGCATCGTCACCGTGCCGTCGAGATTCAGGAGCATGCGGTTCGAGGACGTTTCAAGCGAGATGGGATACACCGCCGTGTTGTACCAGAAGGCCGCCACGCCGATGCCGCGGCGGACGGGGCCGATGTCCTTGGCATACTCCTCGCGCTTTTTGTCGTATTCGATGTACTCCTTCCCCTTTTCCAGACATTCGCGGAAGGAATCGTAGTAGTTCGTGTTACCTGAGAAGCCGTCGTGGAAGCCCTTGGGCATGATGTACTTCATGCGGTATTCGAGCGGCTCCATGCCAACGGCCTTCGCGCACTCGTCGATGTTCGCGTCGTCCGCGAACGACGCCTGCGGCATGCCGTAGCCGCGCATCGCGCCCGCGGCGGGGCGGTTTGTGTACACGGTGTAAGCGTCGCCCTCGAAATTGTCGCAGGGATAGATCTGCGGGAACGAGCCCATGGCCTTGGCGACGATCGAATGGCCGTGCGAGGCATACGCGCCCTGATTGGAGAAGCACTCGACCTTGCGCGCGGCAATCGAGCCGTCCTTATGAAGCCACGTGATGATATGGAAGCGGATTGAGTGGCGCACACGGTTACTGACGAATGTCTCTTCACGCGAGCAGTCGATGCGCACGCATTTTCCGTGCACCTGCGTAGAGCACCACGCGCACAGCGGCTCATAGAGCGCATCCTGCTTGTTGCCAAAGCCGCCGCCGATATAGGGCTTGATGACGCGGATATCCGCCCACGGACGCCCGAGCGCCTGACCGACGATGCGGCGGATGATGTGCGGGATCTGCGTGGAAGACACGACGACGATGCGGCCATTTTCCTCGTAAGCGTAGCAGCCGTGGTTTTCAATGTGGCTGTGCTGCACGGTGGGGGTGTTGTACCAGCCCTCGACCTTGATGAGGCCGGGCTCTTTGATCGCCTGCTGATAATTGCCCTTGCGGATATCGGTGTGCTTCAGGATATTCCCCGGGAAATTTTCGTGGATGCAGGGCGCGTCGGGCTCCATGGCCTTCTGCACGTCGAGCACAAACGGGAGTTCCTCGTATTCGACCTTCAGCGCGCGCACGCCCTGCATGGCCGAGACCTCATCCTCCGCAATGACGACCGCGACGTCGTCGCCGTAGTAGCGCACATGGCGGTTCAAAAGATTGCGGTCGGCCACGTCCTGATGCCCCGGGTCCATCGACCAGGGATGGCCCGCCGTCGGGAAGCAGTGCTCCGGCACGTCGAAGCAGGTCAGCACCTTCACAACGCCGGGGATGGCCTCCGCCTCGGACTTGTCGACTGATTTGACAAATCCGTGCGCGATGGTGGAATGCTTGATGCGCGCATAGAGCGCACCGGCCGGCATCCGATCCTCATAGTATTTCGTGCGTCCGGTGACCTTGTCGAACGCATCGACGCGGATCTCGCTTTTTCCTACCTTGCTCATCTGTCTACCTCCTGTTCCGAGCAGCCGCTTTGTCGGTTTTGCTCGAAATCTGCAACTCCTTTGCTATTATTTTAGCACATTTCGCACAGCGTGTACAGTGCTGCATGCGTGATATAATACAAATGATCGCGGATGTACCATTTTGTCCGCTTTTTTCTGCCGATTGGTGAAAAAGAAACGAATGACTGGTGATTTAATAGATGGATAACACGTTGAAAATAGGATGCGTGGTCATGGCGGCGGGCAATGCCGTGCGCTTTGGCGAGAACAAGCTCGCCGCGATGGTAAACGGAAAGCCGCTTATCGAGCATGCGCTTGAGGCGATCCCGCGTGAGAGCTTTTCCCGCGTGCTGGTCGTAACGCAGCACAAAAACGTGGAAGCGGCCGCCAAAAAGTTTGGCTTTGAAACGCTGCGGAACGAACATCCCGAGCGCGGCCAGAGCGAGACGATCCGCCTCGGCACGGCGGCGCTGTCAGACTGTGACGCGCTCTGCTTCATGGTGGCCGACCAGCCGATGCTCAAGCGCAAGACCGTCGCGCAGGAGCTTGAGTTCTTCCGCGCGCACAGCAAAAACATCGTCGGATTGGGACACAACAGCGTGCGGGGCAACCCCTGCCTCTTCCCTGCCCGCTTCTTTCCTGAGCTTTTATCGCTTGAGGGCGATGTCGGCGGCAGCGCGGTCATCAAGAGGCATTTAGATGATCTGCTGCTCTTTGAAGCGCCGGAGACGGAGCTGCGCGACGTTGACACGAAGGAAGCGCTCGAAGCGCTTAAGAAACGCTGATCTCGCCGCGGAGATCCTCCTCCATCGCCTGCTTGATCTTCTCCTTGTCGTAGCCGCAGGAGAAGAGATAGTACAGCTTGGCGACGGCGGCCTCGGTCGTCATGTCGAGTCCGCTGACCGCGCCCGCTTTTTTGAGCGCGCTGGACGTTTCGTAGGTACCGAGCGACACCGCGCCCTGCGGACACTGCGAACAGACCGTGAGCACCGTGCCGTTCTGAAACGCCTTGCGGATGATGGGCAGCAGCGCGTTCCCGTCGCCGGGGATGTTGCCCGCGCCGAACGTCTCGATGACGATACCGCGGAGCTTTTCGGTCATAATGGCCTCGAACAGCGAAAACTGAATGCCCGGAAATACCTTGATGACGCCGATGGGAATATTATCAAGCGTCTGGAGCTTGAGCCCGCCTTCCTGCCGCGGCAGGAGGGCGGCTTCGTTATATTTGATGGAAATGCCCGCCTCGGCAAGGCTCGGGTAGTTGGGCGAAACGAAAGCGATGAGTCCGTCGGCGGAGTATTTTGTCGCGCGGTTGCCGCGCAGCAGCTTTCCGCCGAAGTACAGGCACACCTCGCGCACGATGCCTTCCCCCGCAATCAGCAGCGCGGTGATGAGGTTGTCGCGCCCGTCGCTACGAATTTCGCACAGCGGGATCTGCGAGCCCGTGAGCACCACGGGCTTGTCGAGCCCATCGAGCATGAACGACAGTGCCGAAGCCGTGTAGGCCATCGTGTCCGTACCGTGCAGGACGACGAAGCCGTCGTAATCGTCATATTTCTGCGCGATCAACTCTGCGATGCAGTTCCATTCGCGCACGGTCATGTTGGATGAATCCAGCAGCGGCGAGAGCTCGTAGAATTCCCACTCCGGCATCTCCGGTGCGCGGAGGTCGGGGATGGCATCGAGCGCGGCGCGGAAGTAGCCCTTGCGCGGCGCGTAGCCGTTTTCCGTGCGCGTCATACCGATGGTGCCGCCGGTATAGATGATGAGAACTCGTTTCATAGCTCTCTCCTGATTGTATTACTTTTTGTACGGCGTATGGTCGAGCGGCAGGCTGCGGCGGCGCTCGCCGTCGTAGCGGTAATACGCCTGCGCGATGGCCGGCGCCGTGGGGATGGACGTGATCTCACCGATGCCGATGGCGCCGTTGGCGAGGTTTAATCCCGGCTTGTCGATGACGATCGCCTTGATCTCGGGGATCTGATGCGAGCGGAACAGGCCGAGCGTGCCGTATTTTGCCGTGGGCTTGCCGTGGTCGAGCGGGTACTGCTCTGTCAAGGCGTAGCCCATGCTCATCACGACGCCGCCCTCGATCTGCCCTTCGCAGGACAGCGGGTTGATGGCCTTGCCGACATCGTGCGCGGCGACCATCTTTTTAATTTTGCCCGTCTCCTTGTCGAGAATGCACATCTGCGTTGCGTAGCCATAGGCGACATGGCTGACGGGGTTCGGCACATTTGCGCCGAGCGGGTTCGTCTTGGCGTAGTATTCGCCGTAAAACTCCTGCCCCTTCAAATCGCTCAGCGAGCGGTACTCCATCGCGTCGCGCAGCAGCAGGCATGCGCGGCGGCAGGCCTCGCCGGTGACGAGCGTCTGGCGCGAGCCGGAGGTATCGCCGCTGTCAGGCGTTATGAACGTGCTGTTGCCGTCGTAGACGACCTGATCGCGCGTGAGCTTTGCGTTTGTCACGACGAGCTGCACCAGCACCGTGCCGAGACCCTGACCGATGCAGGACGCGCCCGCGCGGATGTGGACCTTGCCATCATCGCCGATGACGAGCTTGCAGCGTCCATAGTCGGGAAGACCGACGCCGACGCCCGCGTTTTTCATCGCGCAGGCAAGGCCGACCGGCTCGCCGTTTTTGACCGCTTCGTCATAGTAGGGCTTGATGGCCTCGAGCGTTTCGACAAGGCCCGTTTCGGGGCCGACGATCTGGCCGTTCGGCAGCACCTCGCCCGGGCGGATGGCGTTGCGGTAGCGAATTTCCCACGGGGAGATGCCGACAAGGTCGGCCATCTCATTTAGGAGCGTTTCGGTCGCAAAGCAGGTCTGCGTCACGCCGAAGCCGCGGAACGCGCCCGCGGGCGGATTGTTCGTATAGTAGGCGTGGCCCTCGATCTCAAAATTCTCATAGTGATACGGGCCCGCAGCGTGCGTGCACGCGCGCTCGAGCACGGGGCCGCCGAGTGAGGCGAAGCCGCCCGTGTCGGACACGACGCTCGCCTTTACGCCCTGAATAATGCCGTTTTCGTCGCAGCCCATCGTGAAGTCCATCCACATCGGATGGCGCTTGGGATGGACGAGCAGCGATTCCTGCCGCGTGAGCTTCACCTTGACCGGCACGCGCGCGATGTATGCGATGAGCGCGGCGTGGTGCTGCACTGACATGTCCTCTTTCCCGCCGAAGCCGCCGCCGACAAGCATATTTTCGACCTGGCAGTGGGCAAAGTCGACGCCGAGCATCGCCGAGCACTCGTGCTGGGTGGTGTGCGCGCTCTGGTCGGTCGTCAGCAGCTTCACGCCGCCGTTTTCAAGCGGGAGCGCCACGCAGCACTCGGGTTCCAAAAAGGCGTGCTCCGTCCATGGAGTCTCAAACTTCTCGTGTAAGACGTATTTGGAATGTTTGATGGCCTCGTCTGCGTTGCCGCGCACAACGTGGCGGTGCGCCTGCAAATTGCCGCGGTTGCCCATGATGACCTCGGGCGCACCGGGGGCGGACGCCTCCTCGGGCCCGTAGACCGCGGGAAGCTCTTCGTAAACGACACGTACAAGCTTTTTTGCCTGCTCGAGTGTTTCTAAGTCGCGCGCACAGACAAGCGCCACCGCGTCGCCGAGATACTGCGTGATTTCCCCCTCGCCGATGAGCGTCGGCTGGTCCTTCTGGATGTGGCCGACGTTCTGCTGGCCCGGGATGTCCTTTGCCGTCAGCACGCAGACGACGCCAGGAAGCGCTTCCGCCTCTTTCGTGCGGATGTAGAGCACGCGGGCGCGCGGGTACTGGCTGCGCACCGCGCCGCCATAGCACATGCCGTCAACATAGACGTCGTCGGGGTACTTGCCGTAGCCCTGCACCTTTTCGGCGACATCGATACGGTGCACGCGCGAGCCAACCTGAAAGTCTTCCTTCTTTTCGGGAATTTTCCCCTCGCGTAAAATCTTCGCCGCGAGCAGGATGCCGTCGATGATCTTGACATAGCCCGTGCAGCGGCAGATATTGTTGCGTATGGCAAAGGCCGCCTCTTCGCGCGTGGGGTCAGGATTCTGGTCGATAAGCCCCTTGGCCGAGATGACCATGCCTGGAATGCAGAAGCCGCACTGCACGGCTCCGGCCTCGCCGAAAGCGTAGGTAAAGGCCTCCTTTTCAAAGGCGGAAAGGCCCTCGACCGTGACGATATGTTTCCCCTCCAGCTTGTCTGTCTGCGGGATGCAGGCTTTCGTCGGCTTGCCGTCGATGAGGACATGGCACGTGCCGCACGCACCTTCACTGCATCCGTCCTTCACGCTGGTCAGATGCAGCTCGTCGCGAAGATAGCGGATGAGTTTTTGATTTTTCTCCACCGTGACCGGTGTACCGTTGACAACGAATGCAGCCATTTCAGATCTCCTGTTCGCAAGAAAATCACAAATATCACAATTATTTTGGTTGCCTAACTAATTTTATTGTAACACAGGCACAACAAAGACGCAACACAAATTCTAAATTTCGATATTCTATTTTCGGAATCACGCTTTCTGTCTCAAATCCTTGACAAGTTTTGAACATTGGACTAAGATATCGCCATACCTGCAAGGGGCGCTGGCGCAAGCCGGCTGTGATGCGGCGTATCGCCGTCGCTGTCCCTCAGACCTGATCCGGGTAATGCCGGCGTAGGAATGCAAAGATGATCTTGCCTGAGCTTTGCACCGTGACGTCGACGCCGCGGTGCTTTTTTGTGCCGCGGCGCGGACAGGGACCATATCTTTAGGAGGAATCCCTTATGAGCAACACGTCCACCCATTCCAGCACCCGCCGCCTGACCGAGGGCGGCATCTGCATCGCGCTCGCCCTTGTGCTGAGCTATCTCAAAATTCCCATCGGTCTGTCGTTTGGCGGCTTCGGCGGCTCGATCACCCTTGTGATGGTCCCGCTCATCCTCTTCGCCGTGCGCTATGGCGCGCCCTGGGGCATCCTCGCGGGCGTCGCGTTCGGCACGCTCAAGTATTTCTTCGCCGAGGGCTTCGCCGTGAGCTGGGTGTCCATCATCTTCGACTATTCCGTCGCCTACGGCGCGGTCGGCCTTGCGGGCCTTTTCCGCGTGAAGGACAACGACTATTCCAAGCTCCCGCTCGCCGCGTTCGTCGGCTGCCTCGGCCGCTTTGTCATCCACTTTATCTCGGGCGTGACGGTCTACGCGCAGTATATGCCCGAGGAATTCATGGGCATGACCATGACGTCTCCCGTGTTCTACTCCGTGCTGTACAACGGCACGTACATGCTGCCGAACACGATCCTCGCGATCGTCATCTGCGCGTTGCTGATGAAGCCCGCAGCGAAGCTGCCGAGCGCAGAATAAAGGATTTGCAGCCCGCAAGGGCTGCATCTTTTTTCCCCTGCACCGTGCAGGGGTGCGGAATAAGGGGGATATTCTCTTTCACGAAAGAGAATATCCCCCTTTGACCCCTAAGAGAAAGGTTCGCATCGGCAGCTTGGGGCTTGAAGGAGTGCGGCGCCTGCGGAGTGGAAGTGCCTGCGTGGCGGCATTGCTGCGCTCGCCGCCATTGGTTTTGCTAGACGATTTGCCTCTGCTCCTAGCATCCGCTGCCGCTCTGCCGATCTTGCAGAAGTGCAGCCTAATTTCCTTCTGTCGACGGTGCAGGCATTTTCGGTAGTGCGTACCGCAGGGGCATAATCGAACCACTTTCTACCGATAGTGCAATCAACGCGGCGAGCGCCAGCAAAGCCGCCTCGGCAGGCAATAGCAAATCTGTACAAGTCCAAAGCAGGCGGAAATTGCGTAACGCTACCGAATCGCAGGCAAAGCGACAGCGAAGATAGAAGCAAACCAAGTCGTTTAGATACAACACCCGGCAGGCACCTGATTACCCGCAAGGGGTATGCCACATCCGTAAGGCAGCAAAGCTGCCAACGGCTGTGCAATCCGCAGGCCGCGCAGCTCTTCAAGTGCCAATCTGCCAATGCAAAGCCTTTCTCTTGGGGTTCCAAAGGGGCCATTCTCTTTTGCGAAAGAGAATGACCCCTTTGTCCCGTTCCCCTGCGGAGTGCAGGGAAAACATCGCACCCCCGCGCAGCGGGAATGTTGTATTTACTTCTTGCGCTCCACCAATTTCTGGTATTGTTCCGAGATCTTTTTTCGAATATTTTCGATCTCGCGGCTTCCTTCCTCCTGCGTGTCGAGGACGAAGTTCTTCGTGCCGAGTTTGAAAAACAGCATGAACGCCTCGGTGACCATGCGGCGGGTCTCGCGGTCGAGGTTTTTATAGGTCTTGAGCATCGCTGCGGCGCTTTTGAGCTTTTCCTCGGTGAGCTCACTGAGCGTTTTTGCGCCCGAGGCGGTGAAGACGCTGTACAGCGCGTCGGCCAGCGCTTCGCGCTGCTGGGTGTTGAGCGAATCGGCCCAGGACGAGAGCGTTTCATCGACGAGCTTTCCCTCGCGGGAGAAGTCGTCGAGGTGGACAAACTGCGTACCCAGCACCTGCCAGGAAAACCCGTCATGCTGGTAAAGGCCGTCATAGGTCGAATGCACGACCTGATAGCGCTTTTCATGCTCCATCAGCATGCCGACGACAGACGTCTGCGGCAGGATGGTATGGATGCGGCTTGCGATGCGCTTGTGGCCCGGTGTCTCGCTGATGTCCCAGGCGAAGCCGGGGCCGTCGTTATTATGGACGGCGACGATACGCTCTTGGATCTCGCCGCTGCTCTTGGCCGCGCTGTAAACGGCGAGGTTGCCGCCCTTGGAGTGCCCGCCGATACGGATGGTCTTGTCGCTGTACTGCCGCGCGACGCGCGCGACGTATTCGACCGCCTGCTTCTGCGAGGGGATCTCCTCCAAAAAGCCCATGTTGAGGTCTTCCTTCCACCCCACGATCGTATCGTCCGTGCCGCGGAACGAGATATAGATGCTGCCGTTGCCAAGGTCGATCGTCAGCGCCGCAAACTGCTGCTCGATGGAATCGTCAAGCAGCGCTGTGTAGCCGTTAAGCGTCATATTGCGAAAGCGCGGGCTCGTCATCAGCTTGCGCAGCATTTTCGAGATCGTGTCCGGCACGAGGACGCCCATGGGGACGTCCTTCCCGCCATGGCGGGCGAAAAACGCCTCCGCCGCCTCATTCAGCGGCAGGCCGCGCCCGAGCTCGGGCGGCGGCACGATGCCGTCAAAGTCGACAAAGCTCAGTTCTGCCAGAATCAGCGCGTCCACCTCGTTGAACGGCGAAATTTCGAGCGTCAGATCCCCGCGCCAGTCCAGATAATCCATCAGATTTGCCATATCGTTAACCTCCGTCAATGGGTCTCGTTTTCTTTTATCGTATGGCGCGCATAGCCGCTGCGCCACAGCCGCACGGCGCGCGCTTGCAGCGCCTCGGGCTTGTTGGGGAGTTTTTCTGCCGCGACCTCGTCTAAAAGCCGCGCAAGCACCGCGCCGATCTCACGCCCGTGGTAGCCGAGGGCGGCGAGGTCTTCCCCGCTGATCTTGAGCTCGTGGATCGAGCAGCACGCGCCCTCTGAGATCAGCTCGTCGTAGATTTTCTGTGCTTCGTGCCACGGCGCCTGCGCACGCTCCAATCCCGCGGGCGCTTTCGCGGCATTGTCCGCCTGCTTGGTGTAAAGCAAATTCTGCACCGTCTCCGCGCCGAGGCGCGCCATCTCCTTATGGATGGCCGCCCGCTCGGGGCGGAACATATCGTCGAAACAGGCGAGCTGCGCGCGTATTCTGTCACGCAGCGCCTTTTCAAAGTGCAGCCGCGCCATGATGTCCTCCGCCATTTGAGCGGAAATCGCCGTGTGGCCGTAAAAATGTCCGACGCCCTGCTCGTCAAACGTCCGGCACAGGGGCTTACCGAGGTCATGGAAGAGCATCGTCCATCTCAGCTCCCGCTTTGGCGGCACGGCGGCGACAGCGCGCGCCGTGTGACCCCAGACGTCGAAGCAGTGGTGGTAATTGCACTGGTCAAAGCCGACGCAGGGTAAAATCTCCGGAATCGGCACGCCCAGAATGTCTGGAAAGGTCAAAAGCGTTTCCCCCACGTTCTCACCGAGCAGGAGCTTGTTCATCTCCGTGTACACGCGCTCATGCGCAACGTGGGCGAGTAGGCCGCGCGCCTCATGCGCGGCGCGGGCGGTCTCCTTCTCCGCCGAAAAACCGAGCACGGAGCAGAAGCGCACGAGCCGTAAAATGCGCAGCGCGTCTTCCTCAAACCGCCGCTTCGGCTCGCCGACGCAACGCAGGACGCCTGCTTTCAGGTCTTCCTGCCCGCCGTAGGGGTCGACGAGCGTGCCGTCCGGCGACAAAGCGATGGCGTTGACCGTGAAGTCGCGGCGGGCAAGGTCCTCTTCAATGCTCGTGCCGAACGTGACGGAATCCGGGTGGCGGTTATCCCTGTACGCGCCGTCGCGGCGCATCGTCGTGAGCTCAATGGGCAGTCCCCCGCTCACGACCGTCACCGTGCCGTGCTGTAATCCCGTCGGGTGCGCCCACTCGCCGAAGAGGCGCAGCACCTCCTGCGGCAGGGCGTCGGATGTCATGTCGTAGTCGGACGGCACTTTGCCTCGCAGCATTTCGCGCACGCAGCCGCCAACCAGGTACGGCGAATAACCCGCGCCTTGCAGCGTGGTGATGACCGTTTCGACTTCCTTCGGTAAAAAGAGCATGGAACCCTCACAAAAAATCAAATTTTTAGCATTGCACTCCGTTCACCGCTATATTATAATAGAAAATCCATAAAAAGTAAATCTCCTGTGCTCCGCACAAGGAAAGGATTTGATACAATGACTAATCAGAAGGATATTTTCTCCTATCTCGTCCCCGGCAAGTGCGCGCATCTGGCCGGCATCGGCGGCGTTTCGATGAGCCCGCTGGCAGAGGTGCTGCACGGCATGGGCCTCAAGGTCCAGGGCAGCGACATGAACGACGGCCCGTCCGTCGAGCATCTGCGTTCGCTCGGCATCCCCGTGGCCATCGGCCACGCGGCGGACAACCTCGGCGAGTGCGACTTTGTTATCCGCACCGCCGCCATCCACGACGATAATCCCGAGATCTCCGGCGCGGTGACGCGCGGCATCCCCGTTTTCGAGCGCGCGCAGGCTTGGGGCGCTATTATGAAGGGCTACAAAAACGCCCTCTGCATCTCCGGCACGCACGGCAAGACGACGACCACTTCGATGGCGACGCACATCTTCATGGCCGCGCAGAAAGACCCGACCGTCATGATTGGCGGCACGTTACAGCTGCTTCATTCCGGTTATCGCGTCGGCAAGGGCGATACGATCATTGCCGAGAGCTGCGAATACTGCAACTCGTTTTTGAGCTTCTTCCCCACCGTCGCGGTCATTTTGAACGTGGAGGCCGACCATCTCGATTTCTTCAAGGACTTAGCGGATGTGGAGCACTCGTTCCGCCGCTTTGCAGAGCTCGTCCCCATCGGCGGACATGTGGTCGCCAACATGGACGATCAAGGCGCGCGCGATGCGCTCAGGGGCATTTCCCAGCCGATCTTCTGGTTCAGCTATGACGATCCCGCCGCGCAGTGCCGCGCGGAAAACGTCGTCTGGACGGATGGGCTGCCGAGCTTTGACATCTATATCCGCGGCAGTTACTACGCTCATGTTTCCCTGCGCGTGGGCGGCAAGCACAACGTGATGAACGCACTGGCCGCGGCGAGCGCCGCATATCTTCTCGGCGTCAGCGGCGAGGCCGTCGGCCTCGGCCTTGCAACGTTCACCGGCGCGGGCCGCCGCTTTGAGTACAAGGGAAGCTTCCACGGCGCGGACGTCTACGACGACTACGCCCACCACCCCGGCGAGCTGCACGCGCTGCTCGAAATGGCGAAGACGCTTCCCTACAAGCGCATCATCTGCGCATTCCAGCCGCACACCTACACGCGCACGAAGGCGCTGTTTAACGATTTTGTCAAAGAGCTGCGCGTACCCGACGTCGTCGTGCTGGCAGAGATCTACGCCGCGCGCGAGCAGAATGACATCGGCATTTCGTCTATGGACCTGAGCCGCGAGATCCCCGGATCCGTTTACTGCCCTACGCTTGACAAGGTGACTGCCGCGCTCGCGCGCATCGCCTGCCCGGGCGACCTTATTTTGACCGTCGGCGCGGGCGATATATTCAAGGCCGGTGAAAAACTGCTGAAAGAAGAGAAATAAAGCAACATGGAAATCTCCCCGATCTATCACAATTCCCGCCCCGAGGGTAAGCTGCCCGCGCAGGAAGCGGCAGCGTTCGACTTTCTGGATTCCCTCGGCATCGACTATGAGCGCGTGACCCACGAGCTGGCCGACACGATGGAAAAATGCGACGACGTCTCCGCTGTGCTCGGCGTGGACGTGTGCAAGAACCTCTTCCTCTGCAACCGGCAGAAGACGAATTTCTACCTTTTATGTATGCCGCCGCACAAGGCGTTTCATACGAAGGATCTGAGCCATCAGATTGGCTCGGCCCGCCTGTCGTTCGCGCCGGAAGAGCAGCTTTGGGACTTGCTGCACTGCACGCCGGGTTCAGCGACGATCCTCGGCCTGATGAACGATGATAAAAACCGCGTGCAGCTGCTCATCGACAAGGAGACCTATGAGGCGGAGTACTTCTCCTGCCACCCGTGCCTCTGCACCTCGACCATCAAGCTCAAAACGAGCGACGTCAAAAATATGCTGCTGCCGAAAGTGCACCACGAGCCCATCGTCGTGGAGCTGTAAGAGGAAAAATCAAGCAAAAAAGGTTCCGAAGAGACTTCTTCGGAACCTTTTATATGAGCTCTTTTACTGTAAGGTATATCGGCTTGTCAACGTCTGCGTCAGAGCAGGTACAGACGCTGTCGGTGTAGTCGGGGAACGGTTTGAGCGCGAAAACGCGCTCATTCGGGAAGCTCGGCACTTCCCTGTCCCGCAATGCGACGGCGCTGATCCCCGCGCGCTTGCAGCGACTCTCCCGCTGCACCCAGAGGCGCCAGAAATCGGCGTCATTTGCCGCGTGAAAGCGCGTGCGCATCGCGCCGCTCACAGGGCGAAGACACTCGATATCCGCGCCGATTGGCTCGTTGTGAACAGCCAGCAGCGCAGCGCCGCGCGTGTGGCTCAGGCTGAAATGAACGTCCGGATGCGAAGCAAAGTACGGCTTGCCGTGCTCGCCGTAGGAAAGCTGCGGTAAGTCCTCCAAGCCGTAAAGTTCATGCAGTGCACGGCAGAGCAGCGCGTAGGCGCAGAGGGGTTCCGATGTTTTGATGCGGTCTTGCCGCTCAGGTGGCAGAAAACGCGCGAGCGTGGACCGTTCCGCTTCTGAGAGCGGTCGATCTAATTTTACCGCATACAACCGGATATTCACGATGTTCCGCCCCCTTTGCGCAGCGATTCCTGCGGAAATTATAGGAGAAATGGCACGGTCTGTCAAATTTTCTCCGCGTAGAAAAATTTTTTTGAAATTTTTCCGTCAAAAAAAGGAAAGCAACCATTTTCGGCGTATATATACCATAGACAGAAAAAAGTTCCGTGCGCAGAAGTGAGAAAGGAGGACGCCATGGCCTTTGACCGTCAGTTTTTGGACGAGCTCATCGCCCGCAACGACATTGTCGACGTTGTCAGCAATTATGTCTCGCTCCAGCCGCGCGGCGGGAGCCTGTGGGGCTGCTGCCCCTTTCACAGCGAAAAGACGCCTTCGTTCCACGTGCTGCCGGACAAGCAGCTGTGCTACTGCTTCGGCTGCAAAAAAGGCGGCGGCGTCATCAACTTCATCATGGAGGAGGAGAACCTTTCCTTCCCCGATGCGGTGCGCTTTCTCGCACGGCGCGTGAACATGCCCGTGCCGGAAGAAGAGCACAGCGACGAGAGCCGGCTGCGTTCGCGCATCCTGTCGCTCAACCGCGACGCGGCGCGCTTTTACTACGATCAGCTCTACTCGCCCAAGGGTGCGCCGGTGCTCGAGTATATGAAAAACCGCAAGATCACGCGGCGCAATGCAACGAACTTCGGCCTCGGTGCATCGGCGGACGAGTGGGACGGCTTACTGACCGCGATGCGGAAAAAGGGCTATGGCGACGGCGAGCTGCTTGCCTCGGGTCTTGCCATCCGCGGCAAAAACGGCGGGCTGTACGACAAATTCCGCAAGCGCCTCATCTTCCCCATCATCGACGTGCGCGGCGATGTGCTGGGCTTTGGCGGGCGCATCATCAGCAAGGACGATCCGGGCGCGAAGTATATGAACACGCCCGAGACCATCGTTTACAGCAAGCGGCGCGTTTTATACGGGCTGAACCTGGCCAAAAAGAGCAAGCGCAGCAACATTATTTTGGTCGAGGGCAACATCGACGTCGTGATGCTGCATCAGGCGGGATTCGACAATGCTTGCGCCTCGATGGGCACAGCGCTGACGACGGAGCAGCTGCAATTACTCAGTCGCTACACGAAGGAGATCGTGCTCTGCTACGACAACGACGACGCGGGCAAGGTCGCGACGCAGAAGGCGCTGACGCTTCTCAATAACACCGACTTTCAGGTCAAGGTGCTCGAGCTTCCCAAGCGGCTCGTCGACGGAGAGTACATCAAACAGGACGCGGACGACTTCATCAAGTTCCAGGGTAAGGACGCCTTTGAGCATCTGCTTTCCGGCAGCGAGAGCGGGATGGACTTCCGCATGGCGCAGCTCAAGTCAAAGTTCGACCTCAAAAGCGACGAGGGACGTATCGGCTTTGCCGAAGCGGCAGCAGGATTGCTCTCCACAGTGCCGAACGCGGTTGAGCGCGAAATTTACACCGTGCGCGCGTCCGAGGCCGCAGGCATCACGCCCGACGCGATGAAGCTCGAGGTCGAGCGCGCGCGAAAACGCGCCCGCTACAAGGAAAAGCGCGAGCAGGAGCGGCGGGACCTGAATCCCGCGGCGTCCGCCCAGCCGCGCGAGCGGTCGATCCGCTATACAGACCTTCGCTCGGCGCTCGCCGAAGAAGGCGTGCTGCGGCTTTTGACGCTGGACGATTCCCTCTTTGGCGAGAATCCGCCGATCCGGGAAGAGGACTTCTCCTCCCCCCTCCTGGGCCGGTTCTTCACGGCGCTGCGCGCGCAGCTGCGCGAGAGCGGGCAGGTGAACATCCCAGCGCTGGCGGAATTTTTCACGTCGGAGGAGATCAGCCACTTGATCGGTATCCTGCAAAAGCCGGAGTCGCTCAAAAACGGCACGCAGGCGCTCAGCGACTACTGCACTATCATTTTAGACGAAGCGCACAAACGCGCGGCCGTCAACGAAGATCCCCTGATGGCCGCGATGGAAAAGAATAAATATAAGGGTAACGGAGGAAAGCAAACATGGAAGAAAAACAGCTGACCAGCAGAGAGCTGGAGGAACAGGCCAACGCGCTGCTCGCCGAGGCGGATTTTGAGGAGATCAATCTGCCGAAGAAAGCGAAAAAGGCCGCAGCGGCCAAGAAAGCGAACGAGGATACCGCGCAGGCGGAAAAGCCCGCGGAGAAGTATCCCCCGCTGGATGAAAAGCTGGTCGCCTCCCTGCCCGCGGCGGCGCTGCTGCAGGGCAGCGAAAAGCTCATGGAGATCTTTGCCAAGGGCAAGGCCAAGGGCAAGCTCAGCTCCAGCGACCTGATGGAGACCATCGACGAGATGAACCTTGAGAGCGAGCAGCTCGACCAGATCTACGACTCGCTCGAAACGCTCGGCATCGACATCGGCACCGCCGAGGCCATCGACAGCAGCATCGACGATGTGGAGCCGCCGATGGAGGAGATCGCCGAGATCGAAGAGGAAGAGCTCGTCGACCCGAACGAGCTGGTCGACAGCTTCTCGACTGACGACCCCGTGCGCATGTACCTCAAGGAGATCGGTAAGGTGTCGCTGCTGTCGGCGGACGAGGAAATTTCGCTCGCGACCGCGATGTCCGCGGGCGTGGAGGCCAAGCAGAAGCTCGAAGAGGCCGAAAAGAACGGCACGGAGCTGAGCGAAGAGGAAATGAAGGCACTCAAATCTGCCGTCAAGAAGGGCGAGCGCTCCAAGCAGCGCCTGGCCGAGGCAAACCTGCGTCTCGTCGTGTCCATCGCTAAGCGCTACGTGGGCCGCGGCATGCTGTTCCTCGACCTCATTCAGGAGGGCAACCTCGGCCTCATCAAGGCCGTCGAAAAGTTCGACTACACCAAGGGCTACAAGTTCTCGACCTACGCGACGTGGTGGATCCGTCAGGCCATCACTCGCGCCATTGCTGACCAGGCGCGCACCATCCGTATCCCCGTTCATATGGTCGAGACCATCAACAAGGTCATCCGCGTGTCCCGTCAGCTCTTGCAGGAGCTCGGCCACGACCCCTCTCCCGAAGAGATCGCCGCCGAGATGGACATGCCCGTCGACAAGGTGCGCGAGATCCTGAAGATCGCGCAGGAGCCCGTCTCCCTCGAAACGCCGATCGGCGAAGAGGAAGACAGCCACCTTGGCGACTTCATCCCCGACGAGGGTGCGAGCGAGCCGAGCGAGGCCGCGTCGTTCACGCTGCTGCAGGAGCAGCTCGTCGACGTGCTCTCCACCCTCACCCCGCGTGAGGAGAAAGTCTTGAAGCTGCGCTTCGGCATCGAGGACGGCCGTCCCCGCACGCTCGAAGAGGTCGGCAAGGAGTTCAACGTCACGCGCGAGCGCATCCGCCAGATCGAAGCCAAGGCGCTGCGCAAGCTCCGTCACCCCAGCCGCAGCAAGAAGCTCAAGGACTTCCTGAACTGAAAAATCGAGAAACGAAACAGGAGACCGATACGAAAGTATCGGTCTCCTGTTTTCATTCGCTCATGCTCACGGCTCCTTGCGGCAACAGTGCGCGATGGCCGCGACCACCTTGTTGATCTGTAAGGGCTTATCGTGACTCATGCGGTGCAGGAAGTTTGTCTTAGCCTCGTTGGCGCGGTGCGCTTCCGCCGCGGCCTCCTCGAGATTTTTCTGGTATTCGAGCTCTTTCGTCTTCTGCTTGTCGATGTTGCGGGCGGAGACGAGAAGATGCGTTACATTAGCACTGTATCGAATGCCTCGACTGCCTGCATCGCCTTGAGCCGCGCACCGAAACGGCCGAAATGGAGCAGACACTTGAAGCACTGAACGCTGAAAAGGCCGAATCGTGACAATTTACAATTGATATTGCAATAGGAAAGACCCGCCTCAGTAAGGCGGGTCTTTTTGATTGAGCTCTGTCAAAAACCGTCCCAGTGCGGGGTTCTGGTTGCCGCTCTGCCAGGCGGCGATGATCTCTTCCTCCTCCCCTTCGCCCACGAGCGGGACGAAGACGAGGTTGTCGGCATTGTAAAGGCGGTCGGTGCAGTAGTCGGGCAGGAGCGAGATCCCCTCCTCCGCCGCGACCATCATCAGGATGCTTTCGGTGTCCGCCGAGCGGAAGAGAATGTTCGGCTTGTAGCCCGCCTCGGCGTAGCGCTGCATGAAAAAGGCGTCGCCGTAGGAATCGGGCGCGGCGTCGGGCGACATATATAAGATGTTCTCCCCGCACAGCTCCTGCCGCGTGAGCTGGCGGCGCTGCGTGAGCGGATGGCCCGCATAGAGCGCGACAACGAGCCGAGCCTTTTCGACCGTCTGAAACGTGACGCCCTCCTGTGTGCGCAGGTTTGTCGAGTCCCAAGTGAAGACGATGTCATACTCCTGATGTAAAAGCCCCGCGGCCAACACATCCGTCGAGCAGCGGTAGAACGAGATGAGCACGTTTCCGTTTTTCTGGTGGAAGTGGCGCATCAGGACCGAGAGGTCGCTGCGCTCGTAGCCGCGCACGTAGCCGACGCGCAGTGTGCCGGTCAGGCCCGTCGCCGCGTCATGCACGCGTTCCTGTGCGCGGCTCATGCGCTCTAAGATCGCTTTTGCGTCCAAAAGGAACGACTTTCCCGCGCTCGTCAGGCTCACGGGGCGTGTGCTGCGGTCGAAGAGCTCGCAGCCGAGCGTCTGCTCAAGCTGCTGGATCTGCTGCGTCACCGCGGTCTGCGAGATGTAATACTGCTCCGCCGCCTTTGTGAAGCTCCGGTGCTCCGCGGCGGAGACAAAATAGCGTAGCTGATTGCGATTCATGTACTCATTTCCTCATAACATAAGTTTTGCTTATTATATCATCCGATAATCGGTCTTGTAAAGCCCATCTTCCTGCGGTAAGATAAGCACATCGTTCATAAATCTTTTACAAATGAGGTCGATCAACATGAAACGCGAATCGTTCCGCTCCCGTCTGGGCTTCCTGCTCGTCAGCGCGGGCTGCGCCATCGGCATCGGCAATGTCTGGCGCTTCCCCTATGTGACGGGCAAAAACGGCGGCGGCTATTTTGTTCTCTTTTACATTCTGTGCCTGCTCATCATGGGCGTTCCCGTGCTGACGATGGAGCTGGCCGTCGGCCGCGCGAGCCGCAAGAGCGCGATCCTCGCCTACAAGACGCTCGAAAAGCCCAAGTCCAAGTGGCACATCCACGGCTGGTTCTGCCTGATCGGCTGCTACCTCTTGATGATGTACTACACGACTGTTTCCGGCTGGATGGTGAGCTACTTTGGCAGGTTCCTGACCGGCAAGTTCTACTCCGGCATGCCCGCGGAGGACGCGTCCGCCGTGTTCGGCCAGCTGCTGTCCGATCCAGTCGAAATGGGTATTTTAGCAGTCGCTATCGTCATCGTCGGCTTTGTCGTCTGTTCGTTTGGTCTGCAAAAGGGCCTTGAGCGCGTGTCCAAGGTCATGATGCTCGCGCTGCTGCTCCTGATCCTCGTGCTCGCCGTTCACAGCCTGACACTTTCCGGCGCGGCGGAGGGCATGAAGTTCTATCTGCTCCCCTCGCTCGATTCCATCCGCGAAAACGGCCTGCGCAGCCTCATCACCGACGCGATGAACCAAGCATTCTTCACGCTCTCTCTCGGCATTGCCTCGATGGAGATCTTCGGCAGCTACATGTCCGATGATCACGCCCTCGCCGGTGAGTCCATCCGCATCTGCGCGCTCGATACGTTCGTCGCGCTCATGGCCGGCACCATCATCTTTCCCGCATGCTTCTCCTACGGCGTTGCGCCCGAGCAGGGCCCGTCCCTCCTCTTTGTCACGCTGCCGCAGGTGTTCGTCAATATGTCCGGCGGCCGCTTCTGGGGCACGCTATTCTTCCTCTTCATGATGTTCGCGAGCATGTCCACGGTGCTGGCGGTGTTTGAAAACATTCTCGCCGTCTGCATGGATACCTTCGGCTGGAGCCGCAAGAAGGCCGTTTTCATCAACGGCCTTATGCTGATGCTCCTGAGTCTTCCCTGCGTGTTCGGCTACAACATCTGGAGCGACTTCCACCCCATTCTCGGCAAGGACGTGCTCGACAGCGAGGACTTCCTTGTGAGCAACCTCCTGCTGCCCATCGGCTCGCTCGTGTATCTGCTGTTCTGCGTCACGAAGTGGGGCTGGGGCTTTGACAAGTACCTTGCTGAGGTCAACAAGGGCACGGGCATCAAGCTCTCGCCCAAGCTCAAGCCCTATTTCCAGTGGGTGCTGCCGATCCTGATCGTCATCATCCTGCTCCAAGGCCTGCTGTAAATTTGCTATTCTCTCATCTCTCATATCTCTCAAAAGGGAAAAGCCGCAGTGAAATTCACTGCGGCTTTTCCCTTTTTCCGCTTCCTTCGCAATTATGAACTCCGTGTAAATTCGCATATAACTCGTAAATATATTTATATAAAACTATTGACAAAATTTGTTCACGTGCTATGATAGCATCCAGAAAAGAAAAGAACCCCAAGGAGGCGCATGATGAAGAAAAATCTTTACAGTCTGACGCTGTCAGACGATGTGGTGCGCGAGGTCGACGCGCTGGCCCACCGGATGGGCACGAACCGTTCGGCGCTCGTCAACCAGATTTTGGCCGAGTACGTCTCCGTGCCGACGCCTGAACGCCGCTGGAACGATATCTTTGAGGCCATCGAAGAGCTGATGACGCCCACGCGCGAGCTGGTGCCGTTCTTCGCCCCCGGCTCGTCCACAATGTCGCTCAAGTCGAGCTTATCGTACAAATACCGCCCCACGGTCAAGTACGAGGTCGATCTGAGCAGCGGCGACGGCCAGACGATGGGCTCGCTGAACATCGTCTTCCGCACGCAGTCGGCGGCGCTGATCTCCGCAATGACGAGCTTCTTCCGGCTCTGGGTGCAGATCGAAGACAAGTGCCTCGCACCGCTTCTCGGCAGCTCCATTTCCTGCGCGCTGTACGACGGGCGCTTCGTTCGTCCGCTCGCGATGCCGCGCGGAAAGGCGCTGACTGCCGATGATGTCGCCGGTGCGATCAGCGCTTATGTCCAGCTCTTCGACCGGCTGCTCAAGGGCTATCTCGACGGCTCGCTCTCCGCGAGCGATGTTGAAATGGCCTACCGCGGCGATCTGCGAAGCAGAACGCTGCTGATTTAATCACTTAATTGTAAAAAACACGAATTTGAGGTGAACTTGAATGAATGCTGAAAAATATACGCAAAAGGCTTTGGAAGCCGTCAAGACCGCGCAGAACATGGCGCAGGAAAACGGCAACCAGTATGTAACGACCGAACATTTGCTCTATGCCCTGCTCGATCAGGACGGCGGACTGATTGGGTCACTGTTCGGTAAGATGGGCGTCGATTGCGACGGCTTACTCTCCGAGCTCGACACGCTGATCCGCAATCTGCCCCGCATCTCCGGCGGCAGCGGCGAGGTGTACGCCTCGCCCGAGGTCGGCAAGATCCTGAACCTTGCCGAAAAGACCGCTGAAAAGCTGCACGACGAGTATCTCTCCGTTGAGCACCTGATGCTCGCCATCTTCTCCGAGGGCTCGCAGAGCGTGCGCCAGCTGCTCTCCGACCACGGCATCACGAGAAGCCGCTTCTCCGATGAGCTTGCGAAGGTCAAGACCTCCCCCGTGACGAGCGACAATCCCGAGGATTCCTACGACGCGCTCAAGAAGTACGGCACGGATCTCGTCGAGCGCGCCCGCACGAAGGAGCTTGACCCCGTCATCGGCCGTGACGCAGAGATCCGCAACGTCATCCGCATTCTGTCGCGTAAGACGAAGAACAACCCCGTGCTCATCGGCGAGCCGGGCGTCGGCAAGACGGCCATCGCCGAGGGCCTTGCCCAGCGTATCGTGCGCGGCGATGTGCCCGAAGGGCTCAAGGACCGCACGATCTTCTCGCTCGACATGGGCGCGCTGATCGCGGGCGCGAAATACCGCGGCGAGTTTGAAGAGCGCTTAAAGGCCGTTTTGAACGAGGTCAAGAAGTCCGACGGCAAGATCATCCTCTTCATTGATGA
>ERZ812616.476-NODE-476-length-56287-cov-4.944107_pt1 | contig 56287 bp, 46 predicted proteins | sample MGYA00376249_ERZ812616 | MGnify/ENA primary metagenome ERZ812616 (study PRJEB26924, sample SAMEA4378265) | human gut metagenome | biome: human gut; feature: human-associated habitat; material: faeces | place: China | collected 2013 ...
GTACGAAACCTTTAACAGTGATCTTAGCACCGTTTTCTTTAGCAACCTGCTCTACGTATTTAGCTACAGACTGTTTTCCATCTTCTGCTTTTACGTATACCTGATCTAACAGACAGATTTCTTTCATTTCTTTTTTGATACGTCCGGCAATCATTCCCTGGATTACTTTTTCTGGTTTCTGAGATTCTTTCGGGTCATTCTGAATCTGAGCCATAAGGATTTCTTTTTCATGAGCGATGAAATCTGCACTTACTTCGCTTTCATCTGTGTATTTTGGATTTAAAGCTGCAATCTGCATTGCTACGTTTTTAGCCATTTCTTTAACAGCGTCGTTTACAACATCTGTTTCAACATCAACAAGAACGCCGATTTTTCCGCCCATGTGTGTGTAAGAAGCTACAAATCCGTTTGCTTCTTCAACTTTAGCGAATCTTCTGATGTTCATGTTTTCACCGATTACTGCAATCTGAGCTGCTAAAGCTTCGTTTACAGTCTTAGTTGTATCAAATTTCCATGTTTCAGCAAGGAACGCTTCTACGTCAGCAGCTTCTGTTTCCATAACCTGTTCTGCAACCTGTGCAACATATCCCTGGAATTTGTCGTTTTTAGCAACGAAGTCTGTTTCTGCATTAACTTCTACAACAACTGCTTTCTTTCCATCTTCTGATACGAGAGTTTTGCAAAGACCTTCAGCTGCAACACGGCTAGCTTTTTTCTGAGCAGTAGCAAGACCTTTTTCTCTTAAAAATTCTACTGCTTTATCCATATCGCCTTCTGTAGCTGTAAGAGCTTTCTTACAATCCATCATACCAGCGCCTGTCATTTCTCTTAATTCTTTTACCATTCCTGCTGTAATAGCCATCGTGATAGTCCTCCTGAATTTATAATTATTTTAAAATTTTTCCGTTTTATTCTTTATTAAGAAACCGCCCTGGTTAAAAAGCCAGGGCGTTATGAATCATTGCCCATAAAGATGGGGAAATTATTCTTCTACTGTTTCTTCTGCTTCTTCAACGAATTCTACATCTTCTGCTGTTCCCTGGTTTGCTTCGATTACAGCGTCTGCCATTTTAGAAACAATCAGTTTTACGGCTCTAATTGCATCATCGTTACCTGGAATTACATAATCCAGTTCTTCTGGGTCACAGTTTGTATCTGCGATACCGATAAGCGGAATACCCAGTGTATGAGCTTCCTGAACACAGATTCTTTCTTTTTTCGGGTCTACGATAAAGATAGCATCTGGAAGTTTTTTCATTTCTTTGATACCGCCAAGGTTTTTCTGTAACTTAGCCATTTCTTTTTTCAGTTCGATTACTTCTTTTTTCGGAAGTACATCAAATGTTCCATCAGCTTCCATAGCTTCGATTTCTTTTAATTTTGCAATTCTGCTCTGGATTGTTTTGAAGTTTGTGAGCATACCACCTAACCATCTTTCGTTTACGTAGTACATTCCGCAACGTTCAGCTTCTGTTTTGATAGCATCCTGAGCCTGTTTTTTAGTTCCTACGAAGAGGATTGTGCCGCCTTCAGCAGCGATATCAGCAACTGCTTTATAAGCATCGTCAACCATTCCTACAGATTTCTGCAGGTCGATGATATAGATACCATTTCTTTCTGTGTAGATGTATGGAGCCATTTTAGGGTTCCATCTTCTGGTCTGATGTCCGAAATGAACACCTGCTTCCAGTAACTGTTTCATTGAAATAACGCTCATTTTCTTATCTCCTTTGGTTGTTTTCTTCCGCTTATTTCTACTCTTTTGGAACTTTTTTATATAAAAAAGCACCTTCCATCAGAATTCATAAGCGTGGTTATTTTTTTGCAACACTGGCATTATATCATAGATAAATATCGTAATCAAGCCATTTTTTTGTTTTTTTCGCACATTCTGTGCAACCAGGTTTTTAAAAGAGGCATCCAGCTTTGACATTCTTTCTGAATTCCGCTTCCATCCGCTCTCACTAAGGTTTCATCTGCAAGCGAAAGTCCATGATTTCCTTCTGGATACAGATGATACTCTACCGGAATCTTTGCCTTTCCCATTGCTTCAACAAAAAGCAGAGAATTTTGAAACGGAACGGTTTTATCCTCAAACGTATGCCATAAAAAAGCGGGCGGAACTTGCTCTCCTACCTGAGTTTCCAGCGCCATCTCTTCTTTCTTTTCCTCGTAAGTATCCCCCAGCAAATTGTGTATACTCTCCAGGTGGGTATACTCTTCTTTTGACGTAATCACCGGATAGCATAAAATTAATCCTGACACTTTTAACTCTTCTGTCTTGACTCCTGTTTTCTCTGCCACAAACGGACGATTCCAGAATACTCCATAACTTGCCGCAAGATGTCCACCCGCTGAAAATCCCATCACAAACACTTTTTCCGTGTCAATATGCCACTCTTCTGCCTTTTCTTTTAAAAGTTTGATTGATTCAGCTACTTCTAACAATGCTGTTGGAAAAATTGCCGGTGCGCAGGAATAACGTAGCACAGCAGCATGGTATCCAGCACTATTTAAATGCAGGGCAATCATTTCTGCTTCTCTGTCTGCTGTAAACCGATAAGCTCCTCCCGGGCAGATTAAAACCAGCGGTCGCTTTAAATTCGGTTCTAATTCTTCATAAGAATCTAAAATATAAGTCGTCAAATGAGAATCTTTTAAAGAACCTTCTGCCTTTATGGAAATATTTTTATGTATCATAATTCTGTCCTCTTTCTCTGTTTTATGTACTCTCGGAATCATTCTCTGTGCAAATGCTGAAAATTCCTTAAGAATCCTTTTTTCTTGTTACTTTTTCTTGTTATTCTTTCTCAATAATCGTACCACTTCGATACGCTGCCAATAATGCTTTCAATTCTTCAATATTTTCTTTTAATTTCCGACCATTGTCTGTATCTTCCACCGTTTTTCGTATCATGGAACGCTTTACCAAAATACTGTCCGATAAAATGTCTGTCTCTCTGGTAATTGCATCTTCTGCTGACGTAAATGGTTCATGTGCAGCCAGAATCATTCCCCAGGAATTATAAATCAGCGTATAACCTGCAATTCCAGTTTCTTTTTGATATGCTTTGGAAAAGCCTCCATCAATAACAAGCACTTTTCCATTACATTTGATTGGGCTTTCGCCTGCTGCATGATGCACCGGTACATGTCCATTTACAATATGCGCACAGCCTTCTTCTAACCCAAACTCCCGCATAATTCGATTGATTACCGTTTCATCTTCTAACAATCTGTAATATGGATTTTTCTTTTCTTCATGAGTTTCTTTTTCCGCAAGAAAATACCGTTCAAAAGTTGCCATCTTCTGTTTGCCAAAAAGTGGAGAACCAGGACTACTCCAGATAAACCACAAAATATCTTTTCCTTTTTCTTTCTCATTCTCATCAATTGCAACAAATGCTTTTCTGACATAAGCCTCTAATATTTCATAGAGTGCTTTTCCCTTGTATTTTTTCCCATAAATGTCTACTGCTTTAAAGCTTCCGTCCTCATTTAACGGAATGCAGCCGTGATACAGCAGATTATTATTATAAACTTTATAAAGGCTTCCCTTCTTTAAGAGTAAATTCATGTGGCGCTGTAATTTTTCACAGTTTGTAAATGCAGAAGTCAATCGTTCCACAACCAACGCTTCTTCACTTGACAATTCATACGGATTATCCGGGTCAATTGTAGGAAAATTAGAGTCCAGTAATTTATACTCTTTTCCATCCAACCGAATGGTTCCATTTGCATAATCAATACTGTCAAGCAATGCACGATTCGCCATATGAAATTCTTTTCTTCTTATCAAAAGCTGTCCCTCAAGCTTAAATTGAATAACCGAAATGGCTTTATGCATCTTCATCTGCAGAGAAATCTCTGCCGGATTTAAATCATTTCCGCCTTTAATTTTAAAACAACTGCAAGGGTCATCTTTATAATGAATCAGAGAAAATGTAGCAAGCGGAAGCAAATTAATTCCATATCCATCTTCCAAAATATCAAGATTTGCATATCTTGCACAGATTCGGATTACATTTGCAATACAGGTTGTCTGTCCGGCTGCTGCTCCCATCCATACAATGTCATGATTTCCCCACTGGATATCAAGCGAATGGTACCGCTCAAGTTTGTTCATAATTTCATGTGGTCCCGGTCCTCTGTCATAAATATCACCAAGAATGTGCATGTGGTCTACAACCAGACGCTGAATCACTTCTGAAAGTGCAATAATAAAAACTTCCGCTCTTCCTATTGTAATAATTGTCTCTATAATCTGCTCATAATAAGCCTCTTTATCCGTTAGATCTGATTTTTCCGTAATCAGTTCTTCAATCACATAAGCAAAGTCAGGTGGTAACGCTTTTCGTACTTTTGACCGCGTATATTTCGATGCGGCCTCCTTACAGACTTCAATCAAACGATACAATGTAATTTTATACCAGTCCATAATATCTTCTTCGGTCTTTTTGATTAATTCCATTTTTTCTTTTGGATAATAAATCAAGGTAGCAAGGGAGCGCTTGTCCTGTTCATTTAATGTATGCCCGAACACGTCATTAATTTTTCTTCGTACCGAACCCGAACCATTTTTTAATACATGTGAAAATGCCTCATACTCCCCATGTATATCGGTAAGAAAATGTTCCGTTCCCTTTGGGAGATTTAAAATCGCCTGCAGATTAATAATCTCCGTGGACGCCTTTGCAATTGTCGGGTAAAGCTGTGACAATCTTTCCAGATACTTTAATTCCAACTTTTCCATAAGTTCCTCCTGATTTTTGTCTTTTTCACCATGTTTTCATTGTAGCATACTTTCTTTTTTATGGAAACCGCCGAAATCAAAAAAGATATCCGAATCATCGTTATAAAACGACTCGGATATCTCTTTCATTACATTCTTTCCGGTGCTTCAAAACCAAGTAAATCAATACAGGTTTCTAATACATCACGGCATAATACTAACAGACGAATCCAGGATTTCTTCTGTGCTTCATTAGATTCGCTAAGAATTTTAGTTTCATGATAAAAGCTGTTAAATGCATTTGCCAAATCATAAATATAAGAACAAATCTTATGTGGTGCTTTCTCTTCAAATGCCGGTGCAATGACAGAGTTAAATTTACTAAGTTCTAACATCAGATTCTTTTCACTGTCATTTACTGCTTCTAAGATTGTTCCTTCGTTCGGATTTTTGCCTTCCTGCATATATTTTTCCAAAATAGATTTAATTCTTACGATTGTATACAAGATATATGGACCGGTATTTCCTTCAAAAGAAGTAAATCTCTCTACATCAAAGATATAATCTTTAGATGCCTGATTAGATAAATCTCCGTATTTAATTGCTGCAAGTCCTACCATCTCAGCAGTTTTCTGCGCATTTTCATCTTTCACACTGCGGTTTTCTACGATTTTTTTATACATTTCATCGTTAATTTCTGCAATCAGACGTTCCAGACGCATGACTCCGCCTTCTCTTGTCTTAAATGGTTTTCCGTCCTTTCCGTTCATCGTACCAAATCCGACAAACGAAAGAGCTGTTTTTTCTTCTACCATTTTTGCTTTCTTTGCACAACGGAATACCTGTACAAAATGAAGTTCCTGACGTTTATCTACAACATAAATAATTTCATCCGGATGATAATCTTCTTCACGCTGTACGATGGTTGCAAGGTCCGTTGTATTGTAAAGGGAAGCTCCGTCTGATTTTAAAATCATACATGGAGGAATTTCTTTTGTATCACTCTCTTCTTTTACATCTACCACTAAAGCGCCCTGGTCTACATAAGCATAATTATTTTTCTTTAAGTAGTCTACCATATCCGGAATATATCTGTCTGCATCGGATTCACCCATCCATAAGTCAAAATCCACATGCAGTTTGGAATAATTTTTCTTCAAGTCTTCTACGGACACTTTCATAATATGGTTCCATAATGCACGGTATCCGCGTTTTCCCTGCTGAAGCTGTAATGTTGCCTCTAACGCTTCATTTTTGTATGCTTCGTCTTCTTTTGATTTTGCACTGGCTGCCGGATAAATCTCTTCTAATTCACTTACTGTAAACGGTGCTTCTTCTGGATAGTCTCCTTCAAAGCTGTCATCAAAATAAACCAATTCCGGAGAACGCTTCTTAAGTTCTGTGATGATCAAACCCATCTGAAGTCCCCAGTCTCCTAAATGAACATCTCCGATTACTTTATGACCTAAAAAACGACCCATTCTCTTAATACTCTCACCGATAATTGCGGAACGAAGATGTCCAACATGCAGAGGTTTTGCTACATTTGGTCCGCCATAATCGATAATAATCGTCTTTGGTGCTTTTTCTTTTTCAATAGATAAATTTTCATCTGCCTGCATTTCATTTAAGAACTTTGTTAAAAATGCCGGCGCAATCTTCAAATTGATAAATCCAGGATTGACTGCTTCTGCCATAGAAAACAGTTCATTCTCTTTTAAAAATGCAACCACATCATTTGCAATCATAATCGGTGCTTTTTTATAAGTTTTTGCAGCTGCCATCGCTCCATTACACTGATACTCACATAAGTCTGGACGATTGGAAACATTTACTCTTGCAAACTTTTCCTCATAACCTGCTTTGGTAAATGCTTCTTTTACTGCATCTTCCATTAATTCCATTATTCTTTTCATCGTTTTTTACTCCACTTCTACCTTTTTTGAGACTGCTACTGCAAGCGCACCCTGTCCGATATGGCAGGCAACACTTAAAGAAAGCGGGTCCATGTGTATTTCCATTCCCGGAAATTCTTTTTCCAGTTCTTTTTTCCATTCTTCTGCTTCTTCCAGATTTCCTGTATAAGCGGCTTCCAGACACATCAGACCTTTTTTATTATATTCTTTAAAGCGTTTTTTGAGGTCTTCCTCCATCGCTTTTATCATAATTTTCTTCGCCTGTTTTTTCCCTCTTGCTTTCGCAAATGCATCCAGTTTTTCACCTTGAATCTGAAGCACCGGTTTTAATTTTAATACCGTTCCAAGTGCAGCAGCGGCCGGTGTAATTCTTCCACCCTTTTTTAAATATTTTAAAGTCTCAAGTGTAATATAGATACTGGATTCTGATTTTTCTGCCTCCAGGATTTCTTTTACTTGCGCTCCTGTCTTTCCTGCCTGAATTAACGTCAAGGCATCTAAAACAGACTGGCGCTGTGTTACTGAGATTCTTTGATTGTCCACTACATGAACACGACCATTAAACTCGCGTGACAGCACAAATGCAGTCTGGCAGGAATTACTTAAACCACTGGACATTGGAATATGTACCACTTCCTCATGGTCTGCAAGCAATCTTTCCCAAGTTTCCATTACATCTGCCGGTGACGGCTGTGATGTTGAAATATTTGCATCTTCTTCCAGCTTTTTATAAAACTCTTCCTGTGTCAGGGTAATCCCCTCTAAGAATAACTGTTCATTAATATAAAACGGCATAGGAAGAACAGTGACGCCTAATTCCTTGGCCTGTTGCTGAGTAATACCGCTGTTGCTATCGGTTACAACTGCGATTTTTGTATTTTCCATTTTTTCTAAACTCCTTTGCCAAATAAGGTTACTTCTTTTTATGATAGCATAGACTTTGATTAAATACAATGCAGAGTTTTAAAAATCCGGTTGACTGCATCCTCAGCCAGCCGGATTTTTTATCAAATTGACTCTAATCACTCAAATTTAGTTCATTCTTCTTAGCGCCTCAATTGGGCTTAAATTTGCTGCTTTAATTGATGGAAGCAGTCCAAATATCAGTCCGATTGCCATAGAAAACAATACGGATATTAAAACTGCCGGCACACTGATAACAAGAGGGGTCTGAGAAATCGTGGAAATAATCTTTGCCAGAATCATTCCTGCAAATACTCCTAAAATCCCCCCAATACTCGTCAATACCGCCGCTTCTGTCAAAAACTGTGCTAAAATTCTCCGCTTATTTGCACCGATTGCTTTTTTTAACCCAATCTCACCCGTTCTTTCTGTCACAGACACCAGCATAATATTCATAACTCCAATGCCCCCTACCAAAAGCGAAATGCTTGCAATCCAGATTAACTGTCGGTTTGTATTTTCGCTGATTTGTTGTAATCCTTTTGCCTTTTTCATAATATCTTCTGCTTTATAAGAAACCGAAGTTTCGGTATTTTGAATCTTCTCATTTAAAATCTGCTGAACAGCTTTTCCTGCCTGACTCATATCTTCCGGTGTTTTTGTCTGAATGACCGCCTGCTGAGGTTCATCGTATTGATATACCACTGGCCAGACACTGTCTGTAATCATTACAATTCCACTTTCATTATTATAATAAGTATAATATTCCTCAATGCTGTTAATGACCGGCTCATATTCATCTGTTTTCTTTACAACTCCGACAACAACAAACGGCTCACCTTTAATTTCTATTGTCTTCCCCAGTTCTTCCCCTTTTTCAAAAAAACTATTTGCTGCTGTTTCATCAAGCAGAGCTACTTTCTTGAAGTTCGCATACTCTTTTTGATTAAAACCTCTGCCTCGAACTAACTGATACCCACAGGTATCCAGATAATCCGAATCAATTCCAAGCACTTTTCCGCCGTCCATGCTTTTATCTTGATAATAAATGCCATCCGCATAATCTCTCATTCTATAAAAGCTGGCACTAACTACTTCCGGAATTTCTAAAATTTCCTCTTTCTGGCTCTCATTTAGTACCGGCACACCTTGTGGAAGTCCTTCATACTCAATCTGATAATCACTTCCCCCTTCTTTTAACTTAATTTCAACTACATTGTCTCCATCACCGATTAAATTCTTTTTAATCTGCTCATTCGTCCCTTTAATTGTGGAGACAATTGAAATAATTGAAGCAATTCCGATAATAATACCAAGCATGGTCAGAAAGGAACGCATCTTATGTGCCCAGATTCCCTGAAAAGCTAAACGTATATTTTCAATCATCCCAAACCTCCATACATGTTATATGCATCTTCTGCTGAAGTTTCTTTTACAGATGCCCCCTCTTTTACTTTTTTGCCATAAGGAAAGGCGATAAAATCTTCCTCTGTAATCCCTGATTTGATTTCTACCATTCCATAAAAGATTTTTCCGGTCTTTACCGGCTGTTTTACCAGTTTTCCATTTTCTTCTTTGTAAACAAAATCTTCCCCGTCTTTTTCCCGCACATATTCTCTGTTCAAATAGATTCCCGATGCATCCATTTCTTCTGCCGGAAGTTCCATACTGACTGATTCCTGATTTTTCAAACCCTGGACATCCTGAATATAAGCAGTAAAAGAATAATACGAAAGGGCACTGTTATTACTGTTGCTATAATTCGAGGAAACAGGATAAGTTGAAATCTCTTTTACTTCTGCCTCAAATGAAACACCGGATTCATATGCAGTTCCGCTTATCTGACTGCCCACTTTCAATTTTTCTCTTTGATATTCATCCACCATTCCTTTTACATAAATACCCTGTGTGCTTTGGATTTCAAGAAATGCCTCTCCGTCTGTCTGCCCTTTGTCTTTGTCCCCGACTTTTTTCACCACACCATTGATGGTACTTTTTACTTCCTGATTTTCCAATTCCTTTTCAATCTGTGCAATTTTCAAATCACTGCTTTTAATATCTAATTTTACGGTACGGATTTCTGCATTTGTCTCTGTAATTGCCTTTTCTTTTTCTTCTTTTGTATAACCATCAATTATAGTTTCCTGCGGAACTGCCTCAGTAAATTCCATATTCTCTAAAAATTCATCCGATGGATTTTGTATTTCTTCATCCGGATTCCATTTATTGTATTGGTCTTGTTCTTCGGAATTATCGGCTTTATTATTGGCTTTGTTATCATCCGGTTTATCCGTTTTATCTTCTCCCTGATTCTTGTTATTATCTAAAACCACATCATATTTTCCAAGACTTGTTTTATACCATTTTCCAGCTTCTAATGGTTCTTTGATTTTTTCTCCATTTAAGTAAATCGCTGCCAAAAGCACTCCATCTGGCTTATCTCCTGTTCTGACTTCCAAAATACAATGCTTCGCTGCTTTTTCTTCTGTCTCATCCTTTGTTGTAAAACCTGCCAATTGGTTCAAAAAAGCTCCCTGTACCAGAACTCCCTCTTTACAGAGATAACGATATGGTTCTTCTTTTGTCCCATCACCTTTATATGGCTTTGCATTTTCTATTTTTCCATTCGGACAACTCTCTAACGTAATATCACCATAGAGCTTTTCATAAACTTCTGCTTCTGTTTCCGATGGTTCTGGAATGTCAGGTTTCTCTGGGGTTTCAGGAGTTTCAGGGGTTTCAGGTTTTTCTGGATTCTCCGGTTTTTCTGGATTTTCCGGTTTGTCTGGGTTATCCGGATTTTCCGACTGATCTGGATTTTCTATTTCTCCCAAATTTCCTGACTGCTCCGGATTCTCCGGCTGATTTGATGGTTCTTCTGTCCATTCTGAATTATCTGAATGACTTAAAAAAGTCAGCTGATACTCTGTATTTAGTGCAGTATTGGTCACTTTCTTTTTCTTGATTTTTGCCAGTGTATCTTCCAGTCCTTTTTTCTTAATCTGAAGCTGCTGGTTGTTTAGTTTTTCAGTCTCCAAGTTAATATGAACCAGTGTCATATCGTAAGAAAGAAGCGGTGTTCCCTCTTTCACTTCCTGTCCCTCCTGTACGAAAACCTCCTGTACAATCTGATTTTCTGAAAGCTGGACTTTCTGTGAAACATCTGAAGTAATAATTCCTTCTAAGGAACTGCTCTCTCCCCAAATCATCTGCTTGAGTTCTTCTACTCGATAAACCTCTACCTTTGTCCGGTTAAATTTTTGAATTCCAAACCAGATGCCCGTACCAATGACTGTAACAGATACCACTATAACCAGCGCAAGTTTGATTTTTTTATGCATAAAGTCTCCCCTTTACTCCTTACTCTCTGTTTCTGAAATTTCTTCTGATTCTTCCATTTTCCCTGTATCATCTGTATTTTCTTCATCAGATATCGTCTCACTTTTCTCATGAGTTGCTTTCATACCCTCTTCTAGGAAATCCTGCGGAAATGCAATATAATCGCTTTCTTCTAATCCGGACTGAATCTCATATTGACAGGTTTCTTCATTATATTCTCCCAGTGTTACATCTCGCTTTTCCAGTTTCCCCTTATTATCTTCCGTCCAAACATAAGGTTTACTGTCCGCATTTACAATGTACCCCTCATCCAGCCAGATTCCACTTTGTTCTTCTCCAAGATCCTTTTCAATGTAAACATGCTGCCCTAACAGCAGTCCGTCTGAACTGTCCAGCATTACATAAAAAGAATACGAACTCGACGTAGTCTCTGTAGATGTTGCTCCATAATACTTATTGTTATTATTTTCTGCTTCATCTGTATTCACTGCCGTAAATGTTCCACTCCAGGTCTGGTTTTCATCCACTCTGGAACGAACAATTGCCTTTTCCCCTTCCTGAATCTCAGATAAATTCTGTTCATTTACCTTTCCTTTAATCCGGTAATCTCCAGTTGCCAGAATTGTTATAAACGCGTTGGAATCTGAACTATTCATATCTGTTTCACTTCCGTCATTGATGCTCTTTACAATTCCATCAATTTCACTTACTACTGTTGCATTTGCAATTTTATCCTGCTTTTGAGAAATTTCTACCTGTTTTGCTTTCTTTTCATACTCTGATTTTTTCAAATCTGTCTGCGCAGTCTGAATCTGCGTCGTATAAGAAAATTTTTCGTCCTCTGCCGCTTTTTTCTTTTCTTTTTCAAGCTGGGCAATCTGCGTTTTTAAATTTTCCATCTCTCCATCAAAACGTTCTATTTCAAGCTGAGCTTCTTCAAGTTCTGTCTGCGTCTGTTCTGTATTATAAACAAACAATGCCGTTCCAACTTTTACTTCATCTCCGGCTTTTACCAAAATCTGTTCCACTTCTCTATCAGAACTTTTCTGTACTTCCCATGTTTCCTGTGGTTCTACCGTCCCTGCCATCCTTTGAACCTGAGAAGCCGGATTCATAAGGGAAACCCGATAGACATAAGCCAGCTCTGTATTGCTTGTTTCTGTCTTTCTTGTTCCAAAATACACACCTGTTCCAATTACTGCTATTAAAATCAGCCCACCTGCTATTGTTAGAATTTTCTTTTTTCTTGCCATAGAAACCTCCTTTTTCCATTCATCTGGTATGCCATGAGTATACCAGATTTTAAAACATCTGTCTTTTATTCCAAACAAGTTTAATCTTAAGATGCCTTAAGAGATTGAATTGTTTGACATTTTCACAATTTCTGGTAAACTTAAAGCATATCGCAAACTTACTAAAGGAGACAATTTTATGATTCAATTCCAGAATAAGCGACTTTTTTTTGCAGCTTTTCTTCTTTTCTTTTCTGTTCTGCTTACCGGATGCGCCAGCAAAGAAGAAAAAGCCATCAGACAGACCATCAGCTCAGAACTTGACCATCTGGTATCACCGGATGCAACTCAGATAAATACTTATTTATCGTTCCAGCTTCTGTTTCCAGATGCACAGCAGGATGACTCGTCTGATTTAGACCCTTCTATCACAGAAATTTTTACAGAATTCTATAAAAACTTTTCTTACAAAATTTCGGAAGTTTCATACGACGACAAATCTGCCTCTGCAGATGTTATCATTCACAATTTGGATACGCATGCCCTTGCAAAAGACTACGCAATTGCTGCCTTAAAAAAGAGAATCGAGGGTGACGCAAATCCATCCCAGGTGGACTTTTCCTTAAGTGACTCTTATCTGCTGCTTGACAAGACGCTCAAAAATCATGATTATAAGCAGGTAGAATCTGATATTAAAGTCCAACTAAAAAAGAAAAACAATGTATGGGAAATTGTGGAAGATACCGACTTTGATAATGAGCTATCCGGAAATTTTCTTACTTATATGTCTGATTCCAACCTGCTCTCTCCAAAACAGGTTGTCAAAATTCACTTTGATACCATCAAGAAATTTGATGCAGAACAGCTCAACCGTTATCTCTCATTAGACAGTCTGCTTAATACAGACAATACTTATACCAGCTCCATCGCACACGCACTAGCTGAACAGATTCATAAATCTTTCGACTATAAGATTAAAAGTGACTCTGTAGAAAATAATTCTGCAAAAGTAGTGGTAAAAATTACCAGTACAGATTTTACAAGCATCCTTGAGACTTACCAGAAACAGATTTCTGAATGGGTACAGTCTTCCGATGCCCTTGAAGCCGGACTGCTTGGACGCCATGAAAAAGGCAGAGAGTTCTTGTTAAAAGCAATACAGGACAATACTGCAACTACAAGCGAAACGGTTGAAATTTCGCTTACAAACGACGGAACAAGTTGGAAGATGCAGATGGATCAGAATCTTGCACAGGCGATTTTAGGCGGGGTCAGCAGTACTCTTGCAGATGTACAGGAAGATGTAGAGTAAAAAAATACCGAAGACTGTCTTTTACGACAATCTCCGGTATTTTTTTATGTTTTTATTTTTCTTCCGTTGTTTCTTCCGGTAAATCTACTTTGATACACAGTTCTTTCAACTGTTTTTCATCTACCACATTCGGAGCTTCTGACATCAGACAGGAAGCATCTTTTACTTTCGGGAAGGCAATAACCTCACGGATAGAATCTTCTTTTGCCATCAACATAACCATACGGTCTAACCCATAAGCCAGTCCTGCGTGCGGAGGCACCCCATATTTGAATGCATTTAACAGGAAGCCAAACTGATTGTAGGCCTGTTCTTTGGTAAATCCAAGTACTTCAAACATTTTTTCCTGAATGTCATTCTGGTGAATTCTGACGCTTCCTCCACCGATTTCATTTCCGTTCAGGACAATATCGTAAGCCTTTGCACGAACTGCACCCGGATCACTGTCAATCAAATGTAAGTCTTCTTCCATCGGCATTGTAAATGGATGATGCATTGCTGTAAAGCGGTTTTCTTCTTCAGACCACTCTAATAATGGGAACTCTGTAATCCATACAAAACGGTATTCGTTCTTGTCAAGTAAATCCATCTGGCGTGCCATTTCAAGACGAAGTGCACCTAATATATCCCATACCAGTTTGGTTTTATCGGCTGCGAATAACAGTAAGTCTCCTGCTTCACCCTGCATCTTTTCAACAAGTGCTTTCATTTCTTCCTCTTTCATGAATTTACTGAAAGAAGATTTTAAAGTGCCGTCTTCATGAATTGCGATATAAGCAAGACCTTTTGCACCGTATCCTTTTGCAAATTCAACCAGTTTGTCAATTTTCTTACGAGGCATACTGCCCTGTCCTTTTGCATTGATTCCACGGACACTTCCACCCATTTCCAGAGCGCTCTTAAATACAACAAACTCACAGTCTTTTACAACATCAGAGACATCTGTCAGTTCCATTCCAAAACGTAAATCCGGTTTATCCGAACCAAAACGGTTCATTGCTTCTTTCCAGGTCATTCTCTGAATTGGAAGCTGTACTTCTACTCCAAGTACTTCTTTAAACAGATGAGCCAGCATACGTTCATTTACATCGATAACATCATCTACATCCACGAAAGATAATTCCATATCAATCTGAGTAAATTCCGGCTGACGGTCTGCACGTAAGTCTTCATCACGGAAACATTTTGCAATCTGGAAATAACGGTCATAACCAGAGCACATTAAAAGCTGTTTAAAAATCTGAGGAGACTGCGGTAATGCATAGAAACTTCCCGGATGAATACGGCTCGGTACCAGATAATCTCTTGCACCTTCCGGTGTACTCTTATTTAAAATCGGAGTTTCAATCTCTAAAAATCCCTCATCCGCTAAGAACTGACGAACCAGTACTGCTACTTTAGAACGCAGTATCAGATTTTTTTGAAGGTCTGGTCTTCTTAAATCAAGATAACGGTATTTTAAACGTACTTCTTCTCTTGTCTTGCTGTTCTCTTCAATTGGGAACGGCGGTGTCTCGGATTCAGAAAGTACACGAAGAGAATTGGCACGGATTTCAATTTCTCCTGTTGCCAGATTTTCATTGACAGCACCGGAACGTGCTTCCACATGTCCGGTTACTGCAATGACAAATTCACTTCTTAATTTTCCGGCTTTTTCAAATCCCTCTGCATCAATATCTCCATTTTCAAAGATAATCTGCATAATACCGGAACGGTCACGAAGGTCTACAAAGACAATACCGCCTTTATTACGACTCTTCTGCACCCAGCCCATAAGGGTTACCGTGCTTCCGATTTCTGCTTTTGTAACTTCCGCACATCTGTGGGTTCTCTTTAACCCTTTCATTGATTCTGCCATTGTAATTCTTCTCCCTTAAATTCACTTAGAGCTTTCGTACATCGTAAATGATGTATTAGTTGCCGAAATTAATCGTTATAAATTTCTTCGATGATTTCATAGCCTTCGGAAAGAAGCTGCTCTTTCTGGAATTTTTTATTTTTCTTCATATATACGATATTAATATTTTTACCTGCTTTTCTTTCTTCACCGGCTTTTTTAACAACCTCTACCAGTTTAGCAGATGAGAGTTTTTTGTCAAGCAGATATGCTTTTTTATCTGCGCTTCCCGGAACTTTAAATCCTTTTTCCATTAACAGCATAACGATTCTCTCAAATCCAATCGAAAATCCGGTTGCCGGTGTCGGTGTTCCTGTGAATTTTCCAATCATTTCATCATAGCGTCCGCCACCGCCTACACTTCCTGCAAATCCATCAATACTGATTTCAAAGATTGGTCCTGTATAGTAAGACATTCCACGAACCAGTGTCGGATCAAATTTAATTTCAAAGTTTGCTGTTTTTGCTTCTAATACACTTTCGATAATTGTTGTCATATTGTCTGCAATTTCCGGTGCAAGGAAGCCTTCCAATTTCTCTTTGCAGTAAAGTACTCCATCGATTCCATCACTGATTTTATCAAATAAATCAATGTATTTTTCAATGCTTTCTTTTGCAAATCCGGATTCTTCAAGTTCTGCTGCAACACCGTCTAAACCAATTTTATCCATTTTATCTAAGATAATAAATACCTGATCATAAGATTCTTCTGCAAATCCACTGTAAGCAGCCATTGCTTTTAAGAAACGTCTGTCATTGATACGGATAGTAAAGCTGTCGAAGTCCAGTTTTCCTACCAGAGTAGAAGTTGCAAGGATAACATCAATTTCAGCAAGATTGGTCGGCTCACCTAAAATGTCGATATCACACTGCATAAACTGACGGAAACGTCCTCTCTGCGGTCTGTCTGCACGGAATACATTTCCAATCTGAAGTGCTTTAAACGGAGATGGCAGCTCATTTGCATTATTTGAATAGAAACGGCAAAGCGGTACAGTCAGGTCATAACGAAGACCGCTGTCTACTAAATCATTTTCTTCTTTTGCTTCACTGATTTTTAATTTTTCTCCACGTTTTAAGATACGGAAAATCAGTTTTTCATTATCTCCACCCTGTTTGCTGGTTAAGTTTTCAATGTGTTCTACACAAGGAGTTTCCATAGAAGTAAAACCAAACTGTTTGTAAGTCTCTTTGATTAATCCGATTAAGTAATCACGGATTTCCATCTCTCTTGGTAAAATGTCTTTCATTCCTGTTACTGGTTTTTTCTTTAACTGCATATCACTTTCTCCTTTTCTTTCTCTTCCTCATGCATTGTTCTTTGAAATGCAAGAAATATTTTCATATCAAAATTTTTCACTTCATCAATGAGCATTTCCATTGCCACTTCCGGCGAAAATGCATCTCGATAGCTTCTTTTTGACGTCAATGCTGCATATACATCACAAATTCTTAAAATTCTTGCGCCAAGCGGAATTTCCTCTCCTGATAAATTTTTCGGATATCCACTGCCGTCATAGTTTTCATGATGATAATAAATACTTTCGAGTATAAAATCAGAATATCCTCTTTCTTTTAAACTCTCATACCCTAACTTGGGATGCTTTCTGACATACTTGATTTCCTCTACAATAAGAGGTTTTTCTTCAGCCGTAATATAATTTCTAAGCTTTAATTTTCCAATATCATGCAGAATCCCTGCAACCGCAAGCTCATGACACATTGTCTCTTCCAGACCAAGCATTTTTCCGGTTCGATATGCCAGATTACTTACCTGTATTCCATGTTTGATTTCTTTTTCCAGATCAAACGTAATCAAATGCATCAATGGTTCAGATGAAGCCTCTTGTATTGCTTCACTCATCCTGTGCACTTCCTATCTCCAGATATTTCTTTAATCCACTTCTTTTACGCTCAATCATTTCGTCAATTCTGGAAATATAATTCGTTACATCTTTTACATTTTCTGCACGCTCAATCCGCGCTCCGTCTTCAAAAACAAATTTTGTCGATGCACCTGCACCTGCCGCAATAATCGACTGTTTTTCCTCCATAATCAGAATATTATAAATTCCTGCCTTATCCTCTTTGGCATACCCGACATTTTCAAGATTACCGGACATATTTTTCTGGCGGTATAAATAATATGGACCCATGCCACACTCTCTGGCACAATTCATTGCCATATCCATAATCTCCTGATTATTTTCAAAGGACATCTCCTGATATCGGTCTTGAAACAGATGGAGTCTGGTTGCACGCTTGATTGCCAGTGAATGAACGGTAAGACTGTCCGGCTCCATCTTCTTTACTTCTTCTAATGTTTTTTGTACATCTTTGGCGCACTCACCCGGCAGACCTACAATTAAATCCATATTTATATTATCAAATCCACATTCCCTCGCTAGCGCGAAGGCGTGTCGTGTATCCTCCACCGTATGTCTGCGTCCGATTAAATCCAGCGTTGCCTGATTCATCGTCTGAGGATTCACAGAAATTCTTGTAACCGGATATTTTCGAATCACTTCGAGTTTTTCTCTGGTAATACTATCCGGACGTCCTGCCTCTATGGTGTATTCTTTCACTTCACGGGTCGGGAAACAACATTCAATATGAGAAAGCAACCTCTCTAACTGTTCCGGCTCTAAAGTCGTAGGTGTTCCACCTCCGATATAAATTGTATCAAGTGTCCGCACTTTCATGGTCTCTCCAATGTAAGTCAGCTCCTTACAAAGTGCATCCAGATAGGCGTCCACTTTATCTCTCCACTTCACTAAAGGATAAGAGCTAAACGAACAATAGAGGCAAATACTTGGACAAAACGGAATTCCCACATAAAGACTATAGCCATTTTTATAATCAATGTCTGCTAAGAGTGCTCGTTCCCGATTTGCAATTGTAATCGCCAGTGCTGTCTTTTCATTACTCGTATAATAAGTATTTCTCATAAACTCAGCGGTTTCCACATTGCTCATTCCACTTTCAATCAGTCCCATTGCAATCTTTGTCGGACGGATTCCGGTTAAATCTCCCCATGGAAGCACTTTTTTTGTTTCTTTTGAAAGTCCACGATACAATGCCTGCTTTAACTTATTTTTTCTCTCTTTTCGCTCATCATCCGAAGCCAAAAAAATCGTTTCCTCAAACACCGTTTCTTTATTTTTCAAAATTTCCAGTCTGGTATCTTCCTTGTTATAGGTGATTTTCACCACAAGAAAAGCTTCTTCTTTTTCTTGAAAAGCTTCTGTTTTTTCCTCTCCCTCATAAAGAATCGAAACCTCTTCCTGAGGATAAAACGCTTTAATCAGAGTATACGCATCATACTCAAATTCTTTTTTATTAAATACTATGTCTATCATATAGATTCCTCTTTTGATACTTTTTATAGATAAGGATTATATGATTTTTCATGACGAATACTGGTTTCATTTCCGTGTCCCGGATAAATTTGTACTTCCTGCGGAAGATGATCAATGATTTTATGAAGACTAATCTGCATCTGCGCAAAACTTCCTCCTGGCAAATCGCATCTTCCACAGTTTCCTTCAAAAATAGTATCCCCGCTCATGAGAAGTTCTTCCTCTTCAAAGTAATAACAACAAGAACCTTCTGTGTGTCCAGGAGTCAGATACATGCGAATTTTAGATCCTGCAAGTTCTATCTCCTGTCCATCTTCCAAATATTCATCTGCTTCTACCGTATATCCTCTTCCTTCCCATTCAAGAGAAAGATTAATTTCAGGATTGGAAAGTGTCTCTTTTTCTGCTTTTGATGCAAAAATTGGAATTTTCCATTCCTGTCTTAATTCATTTACTGCCATCATATGGTCATAATGTCCATGAGTCAGTAAAATTGCAACTGGTTTTTTTCCCAGTTTCTCAATCATTTTGCTAATGCGTTCTGCTTCTGCACCCGGGTCTACTAAAATCAACTCTGTCGTCTCTTTGTTTTGCAGAAAATAGCAGTTCGTCATAACCGGTCCTACCACAAGTGACCTGAGATTTAAGTTCTTCATCGCTTTGCTCCTTCTCTATCTAACGTACTCTTGGAATCTTTCTATGTTAATTTCGCAAAAAAACATGGAAAATTCCGAGAGTACATCCTATCAACCGGTTGTTCGTTCAATATCTTTTACGCTCTCTATCTGTCTGATTTTTGTAATCAGACTCTGGAGCTCTTCCTTACTCTTTACATCAAATGCCAGACTGATGGTTGCAATTCCCTGTTTGCTTGTTCTGGTATTAATCGATGAAATATCAATTTTTCGTTCTGTAAAAATTTTTGAAACATCTACAATCAAGCCGGTACGGTTATACGCATAAATCGTAATCTCTGCCGTATACTGTTCATTTTCTCCACCGCCTGTTGTACTCTCCCATTCTGCTTCCATCAGACGCTGGCGTTCTTCTGCTGACATATTTAAGACATTGACACAATCCGTACGATGAATCGTAACACCGCGTCCACGTGTAACATAAGCTACAATTTCATCTCCCGGAAGCGGATTGCAGCATTTTGGATAACGGGCATTTAAATCATTCATTCCTTTTATAATAATCCCGCTTTTTCCTTTATGTGGACGAATCTTTTCTTTATTGTTCTCTGATGCTGCCTCTAATACTTTCTCATCAGTCAGTTCTGCCTTATGGTCTTTATTATACAGCTCTAACAGCTTATTTAAAACCTGACCTTCTTTTAAACCGCCATGTCCAACGGCAGCAAGTACGGAGTCCCAGTCACGGAAACCATATTTTTTCATAACGGCTTCCAGATATTTCTGCTTTGTCAGATTTCCAAGAGAAAAACCTTTTACTTTTGCATACTGGTTCAACATCTCTTTTCCTTTTAAGATATTGTCCTCTTTTCTCTCCTGTTTAAACCACTGATTAATCTTATTTTTAGCCTGTGTACTTTTTACTACTTTTAACCAGTCACGACTTGGACCTTTTGAGTTCTGTGAAGTGATAATCTCAATTCTGTCTCCATTTTTAATCACGTACTCAATCGGAACCAATTTTCCATTGACACGCGCTCCAACCATTTTATTTCCAACTGCACTATGTACATTGTACGCAAAATCAATCGGAGTTGAGCCATTTGGAAGAGTCTTAACATCTCCTGCCGGTGTAAAGCAGTATACACTTTCTGAAAATAAATCGAGGTCATTTTTTAACAGACTCAAAAATTCTTTATTGTCAGACATATCTCTCTGCCATTCCAGAATCTGACGCAGCCAACTCATCTTTTCTTCTTCCTGACGAGTTGTATTTTCCTTTCCGCCATTATTGGAAACCTCTTTATATTTCCAGTGGGCAGCAATACCATATTCTGCTGTTCTGTGCATTTCAAACGTACGAATCTGGATTTCAAACGGCTGTCCTTTCGGTCCAATCAAGGTTGTATGAAGCGACTGATACATATTTGGTTTTGGCATTGCAATATAGTCTTTAAAACGCCCCGGAACCGGTTTATACATTTCATGAATAATTCCAAGACAGGCATAACAGTCTCTCACGGTATCTACGATAATACGCACTGCAAATAAATCATAAATCTGATCGAGTGTTTTATCCTGATTGACCATCTTTTTATAGATGCTGAAAAAATGTTTGACACGTCCGTCAATCTGTGCATGAATTCCGGCATTCTCAATATGCTGTCTTACCTCTTTTACAATCTCTCCCACAAAAAGTTCTCTTTCACTTTTTCTGAGATTGATTTTTTCTACCAAATCATAATACACATCTGGTTTCAGATATTTTAATGACAGGTCATCTAATTCTATTTTTACTTTTGAAATACCAAGACGCTGTGCAATCGGCGCATAGATATCCATGGTTTCTCTGGCTTTTTCTTTCTGCTTATGAGGCGGCATATATTTCAATGTTCTCATATTATGCAGACGGTCCGCCAATTTAATCAAAATAACACGAATATCTTTTGCCATGGCAAGAAACATTTTTCTTAAATTTTCCGCCTGCACTTCTATCTTGTCCGCCGAGTAACTCAACTGTCCCAGTTTGGTTACTCCGTCTACCAAAAGAGAAACCTCTGCGCTGAACTCTTCGGTAATTTCTTCGGTTGTCATAACCGTATCTTCGACAACGTCATGCAAAAGCCCTGCAACAATCGTCTCTTTATCCAGCTCTAAATCTGCCAGAATAATTGCAACACAAAGCGGATGAATAATATAGGGTTCTCCTGATTTTCTCAGCTGTCCCTTATGCGCATTATTTGCAATCTGGTACGCTTTTTCTATCATGGAAATATCAGTAGACGGATGGTACTTCTTTACACTTGAAATCAGTTCCTTATATAAAATCTCCGGACTGGTAAAATCTTCCATGGTTTTGACGCTTGCATCTGCTTTTTTAATTTTAGCAATTTCGTCGTCCTGAAGCGATGATGTATGATTTTTTTCCATATCTTCGTTCACCTGATTTCTATTTTCCCTGATATTTGATAACAGATTCCACGTCATATCCTTTCAGACGTTCTCTTCCTTTTAATCCTTCCAGTTCCATTAAAAAGATAACTTTTACAACTGTTCCACCTAATTCTTCTACCAATTTGGCAGCTGCTTCAATGGTTCCCCCTGTTGCAATCAAATCATCTACAATTACTACTTTCTGACCTGGTTTAATAGAATCTTTATGCATTTCAATGGTTGCACTTCCATATTCCAGATCATAACTTTTTTCTACTGTCTCGCAAGGAAGCTTTCCTTTTTTTCTTACCAGAACCAACGGTTTATGTAAGTTATACGCGATTGGAGCTCCAAAAATAAATCCTCTTGATTCTGTTCCTACAATAACATCTGCATCCGTATCTTCCAAAAGTGCCTGCATGGAATCTACTGCTAACTTTAATCCATCCGCATCCTGCAAAATGCTTGTTACATCTCTGAAAATAATTCCAGGCTCCGGAAAATCCGGAATACTTCTTACATATTCTTCCAGCTTTTTCATAATTCGTTCTTCCCCGCTTCCTCTTTTATATTTTCGAATTTGTCAATTTAAATCGAATTTTTAAATGTGATATTTAGTATAACATCTTTTCATTTCGGGATCAAATATAATTTTGCACGATAATTTCGATAGATTCCCGTCCATTGTATGTATTAATAGACGGATAGTAGGCAATTGACCAACGTTCTTTCTCCTGAATTTCATTTACAAACGCTTCTCCATCTCCAAACCAGACTCCATCCATGCAGATTCCGTTTTTATCGTAAAGCTTCATTTTTACTACGTTCTTATTTTTTCCAAAAATTCTGCACTGTGTAATTTTTATATTTTTCTCTGCAAAAACCGGCTTATTGTTTCCCTTTCCAAATGGCTCTAACAAAGAAAGCTGACGGATGAGTGGAAGTGTCACATAAGAAATCGGCATCGGTACATCAATTAAAACTTTTTCCATCATATCTTCCTGTGTTAATGTGCATTTTTTATTTAATGCCCTACGAAATGCCTCAATATTTTCTTCCGGCAGGGAAAGTCCTGCTGCCATCGGATGACCTCCAAACTTAGAAAGCAAATCCTTACATTTTACCAGTTCTTTAAACATATGATAAGTTTCAATCGAACGTCCCGAACCTTTTACTCCGTCTTTTCCTTTTGTCAATACAATGACCGGTTTGTTATACGTCTCTCGAATCCGTCCGGCAATAATTCCGGCCAGACTTTCATGGCAGTCCGGCAGATAAATGACCAGCACCCTGTCCTCTTTTAACTCTGTTGTCTCTACCAGCTTTTCGGCCTGTTCCACACCTTTTTGCGTCATTTCTTTTCTGCTGTCATTTAGCGCTTTTAATTCTTCTGCCAGTTCCTGCGCTTTTTTTGCATCCTTACAAAGTAAGAGATTCAACGCTTTTTTTGCTGTACTTAACCGTCCGCTTGCATTAATACAAGGACCTAAGACAAACCCGATATGATAACCGGTCAGTTCTGCCTCTTCTAAATGATTGACACGAATTAAGGCTCTTAAACCATAATTTTTTGTATTTTTCATTCTTCTAAGTCCTTCTTTTACAACAATGCGGTTTTCATCCTGCAAATCCATCACGTCACCAACCGTTGCAATCGCTGCAAATTCAATAAACTCTTCCTGCGCTTCTTTTGGAAATCCTTTTTTCTCATACAAACCACAAATCAGCTTGTATGCCACCATTGCCCCGCAAATTCCCTTAAACGGATACCGGCACCCTTCCTGCTTTGGATTTACAATCGCATCCGCAGGCGGAAGAATTGTTTTGATACTGCCATCTTCCTGTTCCTCATACGGAATCTCATGATGGTCGGTCACAATCACTGTCATTCCAAGACTTTTTGCATAGGCAACCTGTTCCATGGCACTAATCCCATTATCACAGGTAATAATCGTATCCGTTCCAGCCTGATAGGCAAGGTCAATCAATTCTTTGCTGATTCCATACCCGTCCTTGATTCGATCCGGAATATCAATATCTACGATTGCTCCTGCTTTTTTTAAGCCAATTAATAGAATATAAGTCGAGCATACGCCATCAATATCATAATCTCCAATGATTCGTATTTTTTTCTTTTCCCCGATTTTTTCCAGTAAAAGCTCCAGTGCCTTCTCCATTCCTTTCATCAACTGAAACGAATAAATCTGATTCATCCCTCCATGCAGATACTGTTCAATTTCTTCTTCACTTATCCGTTCCCTGTTTCTAATTACCCTTGCAATCACTGGGTCGACCCCAAATTTCCTGCCGATTCCATAAAAATCTGCCTTTTTTGCCAAAACCATCCATTTTTGCATGTCATTTCTGTCCTTATCTTCCTGTTTTTTCTTCTATTATATATACTATACCACACTTATACAATGATACAAATAAAAAAGAGACTGCTTTTACACAGTCTCTTTGTAAAGCGGACATTCGCAATCCGCTGCGTTCAAGCTTTATTTCTTTTTCAGTTTTGTTCTCATCACATACCAAAGTGCTCCGGTAATGCATACAGAAGAATATCCACCACATACAATACCTACCATAAGTGGCATTGCAAATTCACGTACAGAAGAAACTCCAAGCACAAACAGGAAGAATACCATGATAAAGGTAGTCAGAGAAGTATAAATACTTCTTGTTAAAGTCTGGGTAATACTGGTATTTACAACCAGTTCCAAATCTTTCTTCTTTCCTGCTGTCTTTAAGTTTTCACGAATACGGTCGAAAATAACGATAGTTGCGTTGATAGAATAACCAACGATGGTCAGCATACACGCAATAAAGGTAGTTCCTACGGATACTCGTGCAATCGCATAGAACGCCAGTACAACCAGTACGTCATGAATCAGTGCAAGTACAGCACTTCCTGCAAAACGGATATCTTTAAAGCGGAACCAGATATATAACAGCATCAAAATTGTTGCAATGATGACTGCTTTTACTGCATCGGAACGCATTTCTTTACTTACTGTAGAAGAAATACTTTCACTTGTAATTAAATCCGGGTCCACATCAAAGTTTTCTACCAGTGCATTGTCTAATTTCTCTCTGGTTGCCACGTCTAAAGTAATGGTCTTGATAATCACCTGATTACTTCCCACTACTTTTGTCGCCTGAATATTCTTATCACCGGTTACTTCTTCTACAACCGGTGTTACTTTAGAATCAATTTCCTGAATGGTCATATCTTCCTTAAAGGTTACATTCGTAGAAGTACCACCCTGGAATTCCAGACTGTATTTTAACGCACTTCCGGTTGTCTTACCAAAGATTATCATAGCTACCGGTGCAGAAAGCACTAAGATCAGAGAAATTGTAAAGAAAATTTTCTTTTTTGCAAGAAAATGAATCGGTTCTCTTTCTTTTTTTGCACCATAGAATTTTTTATCTCTGACTCCGACTGCGTAAACTGCATACATAACAAAGCGTGATACAACAAGTGCAGTAAACATGGATAATACAATACCAAGTGCCAATGTCTGTGCAAATCCTTTCACAGAACCTGTTCCGAGCCAGTTTAATACAAATGCTGCAATCAAGGTTGTAACATTACCATCTAAGATTGCAGAAAAAGCCTTCTGAAATCCGCTCTTAATTGCAGTCTGAACGCTTTTGCCGGCGCTGATTTCTTCCTGAATACGTGCATAGATAATAACATTTGCATCCACTGCCATACCGATTGAAAGAATAATACCGGCTACACCTGGAAGAGTCAGCGTCAAATCAAACGCATTTAAACAAATTAAGTCAAGGCAGGTATAGATAATCAGAGCTACACCGGCTACGACACCAGGTACACGATAAACCAGAATCATAAATAAGATAACTAAAATCAGACCAATTGCGGCTGCTTTTAAACTGGTTGCGATTGCTTCTTCTCCAAGCTGTGCTGCTACTACATTGGAACGAAGTTCTTTTAATTCCAGTTTCAGACCACCGATACGGATGGTAGACGCCAGATTTTCTGCTTCTTCTGCATTTTTCATTCCGGAAATTTGAGCTTTTCCGTCTTTGATTTCTGCATTTACACTCGGTACACTTACAAACTGACCATCATAATAGATGCCGATAGAATCATGGCTGTCCTCATAAGCTGCCTTTGTTGCTTCCGCAAATTTATCTGTTCCGTCTTTTGTCAGTGTTAAATCAACAACATTTGTATTATTTTTCAAGTCATCCTGCACGACCTGTGCGCTTGCCGTTTTTACATCTGTTCCGGTCAGCACAATCGAACCGTCTTCTTCAAGTTCTTCGATGGTCTTATTTAAGGTATAAGTAACACCATCTGTTGTTGAATAATTTTCTGTTCCGTCAGAACCTTTATGTGCAATAAAGTAAAGAGAACCTGGTGTTCCGAGTTCTTCCAGAATCGCATTTGCGTCTGTTACATCCGGAATTTCCACGTTAATACGATTGTCTCCTTCTTTGTATACCTGAGCTTCACTACTGTAGTTTTCTACACGTTTCTGAAGCTTATAAATGGTATCTGACATCTCATCATCTGTAGGATTCTTTTTTGATGCCTCATAAGTGATACTGACACCACCGGAAAGGTCAAGACCGCGTTTAATATTCTTTGCGGCTCCTGTTCCTGTTGGTCCTAAACCGACTGCTGATGTAAAGACTAAAAATGCAGTCATAAACACCGTCAGTATCAGCACGAGAATTCCTCTGCTTTTCTTCATGATTTTTCCTTTCTTTGCTGATTGCCTCTTAATTCTCTGTCCTGTCTTACTCTTCTTCTGCCATAGCCGCTTTTATCATAATCGCACATTCTACTCTTTTTCTTTGCAGTTCACAGCCGATTTCATAAACATCATCAATTCTGCCTGTAAAATTATAAGAGTTTGCAGCACATCCGCCACTACAATAAAATCTGGCAAAACAGTTTTTACATTTTTCCTTTGCGTAGACATTACAGTTTTTGAATTGACAGGAAATTTCCGGTTTCTTAACCCCGTCCCAGACATTTCCCATAAGGAATTCTTCCTCACCAACAAACTGATGGCATGGATATAAATCTCCCCAAGGAGTGACAGCCAGATATTCTGTTCCCGAACCACATCCGGACAGCCTCTTGTATACACAAGGACCTCCTGTCAAATCTATCATAAAGTGGAAGAAGTTAAATCCTTTTCCCTCTTTATTGCGTCGAATCATTTCTTTTGCAAGCTTATCATACTCTTCACAGATTTTTGGAATATCTTCTTTTTTGATTGCATACTCTTCTTTTTCATCTGCTACAACCGGTTCTACAGAAATCTGTTCAAAACCAAGGTCAGCCAGATGCAATACATCTTCTGAAAAATCCAGATTATGATGGGTAAATGTTCCTCTTGCATAATATTTCTGCTGCCCTCTGCTGTCTGCAAACTTCTGGAATTTCGGAACAACCAAATCATAACTTCCTTTTCCCTTACGGAACGGACGCATAAAATCATGAACTTCTTTTCTTCCGTCAATACTAAGCACAACGTTGTCCATTTCTTTATTGGCAAACTCCATGATGTCATCATCTAAGAGCACACCGTTTGTTGTCAAAGTAAAACGGAAATGTTTATTATGAATCTTTTCCTGTGAACGTCCATAAGCAACTAATTCCTTAACAACATTCCAGTTCATAAGAGGTTCTCCTCCAAAGAAGTCAACCTCAAGGTTTTTACGGTTTCCGGAATTTGCAATCAGAAAATCAAGTGCCTGTTTTCCGACTTCATAAGTCATCAGGGCTCTTCTTCCATGATACTCTCCCTCTTCCGCAAAACAATATCTACATGCAAGATTACAGTCATGCGCAATATGTAAGCACAGTGCTTTTACTACGGTTGGACGGTCTTTAAAGCTCTCAATCGCATTTTCATAAATATCATTTGTAAACAGCATCTGCGCTTCTTCTAATTCCCGACATTCTTCAATTGCTGTGCGAATATCTTCTTCTTTATATTGATTTTTAAATTTTTCCAAAATGGCTGCTTCTGACATTTTTTCTTCCAGACATCCTACAATATCATAAACAATATCATCTACCACATGGACAGAGCCACTATTTACATCAAGTACGATGTTATAACCATTATTTTTATAACGATGAATCACAACTTTATCCCTTTCTACTCTTCTCTAAAACAGGAAAAAGAATCCTGCAGGCAGGATTCTTTTTCCTGTTTTTATTGTTTCTAAAAAATACTATTATTTGTTTTCGCAGCTCTGGTTTCCTACTGTACAGGATGTTTTACAAGCTGACTGACATGAAGTCTGGCATTCGCCACATCCACCTTTTTTTACTGTGTTCTGTAAACTTTTTGTATTTAATGTTTTGATATGTTTCATCACATATTCCTCCTGTATTGATACAATTTTTACGCCTATGCGCTTTCGTTTATTATAGCATAGGACCTTATAGATAGGCAAGTATTTTTATTTAAGACAACATTCCCCCAAGTGCCCCTGCCATAATGCATAGTCCATAGGTAATAAGAAACTCTTTCAGATCACCTTGTATCTTGCGCTCGGTTATCCATGTCACTACGGTTAAAAGCAGAGCGTAAGAAGCCCCCAGTCCCATTCCCCACAAAAAGCAGTGCTGTCTGATGCTTTTTCCAAGTGCAAAGCTTCCCACAAAACAGGACAAAATGTATGTAACTAAAATTCCAAGATGAATCTGGTTTTCGTTTAACTGAAATTTACAAAGTAAAAATGCCAGAATTAACAGCAGCAAACCTGTTACAAGATATGCGACAAGTAACATTTTTATCATCTGTGTCAATTTAGATTGTGTTTTTACGCTTTGTTCCAAAAAAATCCCTCCCATGTTTATAGATGTACTTTTCATCATATAATCTATAATATGGAAAGGACTTTTATTCTATCACTTATTTTTTCATGTATTTTCTGCTTTTTCTTCTTCTCTTTCTGGTCAGGTCTGCTTTTACCATAATCGCAAACGAGACAACCGCTGTACCCATCCATGCAAAGAGATTCATACTGTCTCCTGTTTTCGCATTGGAAGAGGCACTTGTGGAAGCAGTTGTACTTTCTGACACTGCTCCACTACCCTGTGATGTCAAAAGTATTGGCTTTTCAATCGGTGTCACAGAAGAATCACTCTGACCGGAACTACTTCTATTTAAATTTGTTCCAATTCCGCTCGATGCAACCACTATACCGGATTTTACCGAAGAATCTGTACTGTTTTTCTTCGTACCGGAATTAGAGGCTGTCTTTGAGGATGCCATCGTATTTCCTGCTGCCGGAACCATTGTCAGACTTCCCGCTGTCGCATCACTATAATAAGAAACACTTGGCTTATGATTTGGACTCTTTGTTCCAATTCCGACCAACTGATTTCCGCCTATATTAAATGGGCTGAAAGACGCTGTCTCAAACACCAAGTATCCATCTGCAAGATTCAAATTCTGTCCGGCGACAAAGTATTCATACTCTCCCTTTTCTTCCATGTAATGAGCAATAATCAAGGATTCATAAAGCTGCGCCCCTTCCGGAACCGGAATCCTCACCGTAACTTTCTTTCCTTCCGGAACTTCGTATTCTTCATCGGTTTTTAAATTCCAAAGCGTAATCTCATAGCTTTTTAAAATTGCCTCGATATCCACCTCTTCTATATCGCTATCTGTAATCTTTGACACTCGTAAATCCACATAAGGTGGAAGAAAATCTCCGTCTACTTTAATTCCTGTTGCACTGTCTTCCAGGTTTCCAATTGGAGCTTTCTCTTCGGTCTGGTCTGGTTCTGCTGTTTCCTGATTCTGAGTGTTCCTGACAGTCTGTTCACCAGTTATTTTGTTTGAAGTTTCACCAGAAGCATCTTTCTCTTTTCCAGTATTTTCTGTCTCCTGAATTTGCTGTTCCCCTGCATTTTCCTGTGCGCCTTCTTCAGAACCAACTGTTTCTTTCGTCTCCTCTGTCGTTTCCGATTTATTTTCGGAATCACTTGGGGTTTGTTCCGAAGTATTTTTATTCTCTTCCTGTACGGTATCTTCTGCCGGGTTTTCTGTTACAGTCTCATTCTTATTTTCCTGTGAATTCTCATCCTTAGCTTCTTCTTTTGAACCTTCCTGCTCGCCTTGTGCCTCCTGCGATTTTAAAGAATCTACAAACACAGTAATGTAACGAACTACTTCCCCGCCCTGTTCACTCCAGCCTTCCACACCGGAATAATCATATGTCTCAATATCATTTGGTGTAAAAATAATCTGCTGCTGGCTCTGATAGGTATCCATTACTTTATCCGGCTCTGCAAAACGAAATGTTCCATCTCCGGAAAAATTTTCCGTTAAAGAAAGTGTATTTAACGCACCTGGTTCACTCATAGTCAAAGAACCCGGAAAGACAACTTCCGGTGCTGTTTTCTTTTTCTGCTCTGTCTCTTTCTGATTCGATTCCTCTGCGTCTTTCGAAGCATCTTCTTTCGTATCTGTTTTTTCAGAACTTTCTTCTTTTGTGTTCTCTTTTTTGGTATCCTGGTCCTTGGTTTCACCCTGCTCTGCTTTTTGTTCTTCCTTCTGACCCACTACAAAGGCAGACTTTCCAAGGTCTGCCTTTGTAGTATCTACATCAGATTCATTTAGCCATGCATAAGTTAAGGTTACTTTTCCCTTGCCTGTAACTGAAAGAATTGGTCCTGTAAAGCCCTCTGCACGGCTCACTTCAAACTGCGTCGGCATCCGAAGCGTTGTCTCCTCTGAAATGGTAATCGTTCCACAAACCAGAATTTTTGCTCCTTCTGTAGATAATTCTTTTGCTTTTTCCAGCGAATTAACCGCATTTGCCTTTGAAGTACCGTCACCGCTGTCTGATTTGGTACCATCTACATAAATCATTCTTTTTTCCTGATTCTGTTCTGATGCAGCAGATACTTGTGTGATATGTAATCCGTTTTGTGGAACAGCTCCGCTAAGTACCAATGAAGAAGCCAATGTTACTCCCATTAAAGTTTTATATATTTTTTTATTTCTATTCATAATAATCAGATTAAAATCCTTTCGTAAATCAAAGCAATTTCTGTGGTCTTTCATCTTCCACTTTATATCCGACATATTATAGCATACTTTTGCTTTTTTCAACAGTCCCCAAATTTATATTTTTTGAAAAAGCCATTTTCCTTGCAATCCCATCAAAAATCATGTATCATAGATTAAATACCATGCTGGTTAAAGTTTTTTTCCGGCGAATTTAAACAAAAAGGAGTGAAGATTCATTGGATTCCAGCGATGCCATACAGTTTCTCATTTTGATTATCCTACTGGCTTTATCTGCATTTTTTTCATCTGCAGAGACATCTATGACAACTGCAAACCGAATTCGTATTCAAAGTCTTGCTGAACTTGGTGATAACAATGCCAAAATCCTGCTTAAAATAACCGATAATTCCGGAAAACTTTTAAGCACAATCTTAATCGGTAACAATATCGTCAATATTGGAGCCTCTTCCCTTGCAACCTCTATGGCTATCCGCTTTTTTGGAAATGCAGCCGTCGGAGTCTGCACCGGACTTCTTACCCTGCTGGTTTTACTTTTTGGTGAAATCACCCCAAAGACACTTGCTACAATTCATGCTGAAAAAATTGCACTGGTTTATGCAAAACCGATTTATGCGCTTATGACGGTTTTAACTCCGGTTATTTTTATCGTCAATCAGCTTGCACAGGGAATCCTTACCATTCTTCGGGTGGATTCCAGTAAAAAGGGAAGCACCATTACAGAACATGAACTGCGTACCATTGTAAATGTCAGTCATCAAGAGGGCGTGCTTGAAAATGAAGAACATGAAATGATTAATAATGTATTCGATTTCGGTGATTCTTTAGCACGTGATATTATGATTCCTCGTATTGACGTCACTTTTATTGATGAGGACAGTTCTTACGAAGATTTAATTGAGTTATTCCGTGCACAAAAACACACACGTTTCCCAGTCTACAAAGAGACAACCGATCATATCGTTGGAATTGTCAACGTCAAGGATTTACTGCTCTTAGACAAGCAGGAAGAATTTTGTTTATCCAGCATTATGAGAGAACCGTATTTTACCTTTGAATACAAAAAAACTTCTGAACTGCTTATGGAAATGAAAGAAGAATCAGTTTCGTTTGCCGTTGTTTTGGATGAATACGGTGCAACTGCCGGAATTATTACTCTGGAAAATCTGTTAGAAGAAATTGTAGGCGATATTCATGATGAATATGATGATTCAGAAGAGGATGATATAACAGAAATCATTCCAGACAGAGAATACATAGCAAAAGGCTCTGCACGACTTGATGATTTAAGTGATTTTCTCCATGTTAACATGGACTCAGAAGATTATGATTCGATTGGCGGTTATATTATTGAACAGCTCGATCGACTTCCAGAAACCGGGGAATCTGTCACAACCCCTGACCAGATACGTCTGGTGGTTGACAAAATCAAAAAGAACCGAATTGAAACCGTTCATATTTATCTTCCGGAGTCTTTGCACAGCCAGACTTTCTCTGACAAAAATGACAAAACTGACAAAACTGAACATTAACACACAGAAAGAAGGATTGAAACAACGATGAGTAGTTTTTTTAATATGGACAGTCCGGTTATGAGGTTCTTGTCCCGTTTATGTGATTTGATGATTTTAAATATTTTATGCCTGATTTGCTGTATTCCGATTGTTACAATTGGTGCATCCATTACCGCACTTTATTCGGTAACTTTAAAGATGGTAAAAGGAGAAGATTCCTATATTGCAAAAGGCTTTTTTAAAGGATTCCGCCAAAACTTCAAAATCTCTACGATTATCTGGCTGATTCTGCTTGTTATCGGTGCTCTGCTTGCCTTTGACTTTCGTGCGGCAAATATGCTTCCGGCTGCTTTACAGAACGTTTTCCGTGTTTTAGTCGGTGCATTTATTACATTTTATATTTTGCTGTTTTCCTATATCTTTCCATACATTGCAAGATTTGAAAACGGAATCAAAGATACCATAAAAAATTCAGTTTTAATCAGTATCTTAAACCTGCCGCGTACTCTTTTAATCGTACTTTTACCAATTGGTCTGGTTGTCTTTACATTCTTAACCAAGACAACCTTAGCTTATGGAAGCCTGTTATGGTTTTTAATGGGAGTTTCCTTTGTTGCTTATGTAAATTCCATTTCCTTCCGGATCGTATTTGCAAAATATGAACCAAGTGAAGACGAGGAAGAACCCTCATTTGATTCTGAAGAAGTAAACGAAATAGCAAACGAAGAAAAATAAATTTTTTACAGGTCAGGTCATAGATTCAAATCTCACGAATGTTCAACTTGAATCTATGACCTGACTTCTTTTTTTATCTCATTTAAAATTTCATGAAACTGACTTCCACAGCGTTCTACTTCTCCAAGCACAGTCTCAATCCCCTCTTTTGATAAATACCAGTTCTCGGCTGTTATCGGGCTTTCTTTTGCCGGACACACGAAAAATTCAGTTTCCGGATATAAGAGTTGATAATACAATAACGCTCTTCTTGCATGATACGGCATACAGCAGAGAATCGCTTTTTTTACTTCCATCCCTTCTTTATCCGTCACTTTCTTAGAATAAATTGCATTTTCATAAGTATACGTTGCATTATCTTCTTTTAAGATGTCTTTTTTATCCACTCCGTTTTGAACTAACACCTGCTGTAAAAATTCCCATTCAGTTTCAAACTTTCCCTGATACAGTTCTTGTTTTTGCAAAACCCCTGCAAAATGACCAAGCACTACACTATAATGACCGGATGGCAGAAGCTTCTTCGCAAACCCTTCTCGGTATAACTCTGCTGCACGCTCAGATGGATTTGGAAATCCATTTCCCGGAATAAAAATAATATCTGCTTTTTGAGGCTCTTGGTCTATAAAAATAAAATCTGTTATCTGCTTTAAAAATTTTTCATACATCTGTCTTATCCTCTTCTGATTTCTTACCGCATAGAATACGAGTATCAAAAATAAGTTTTATTACTTACATCCATAGAAAAAGAAGCCGGTTTCTCCGACTTCTTAAGGCTTCTATTTCATTTTCATTCATCTGCAAAAATTACATTGCGATAATAATTCCGCCATCATTTGCGTACATACTGCTGACACCCGCAGTATCTAACATAACCACATCTTTTACCGGAATCCGCTCTAAAATTGCCTCTTTTACTGCCTGTGCACGTGCCGGACAGTTACAATGACTAATTCCCAGCACCTTTTCTGCCGGATTTGGTGTGCGTTCTACCACATAATCAACCATTTTCATCACTGCTTTATTCATTCCTCTTGCCTGGTCAAGCTGAACAATCGTACCTTCCGGTGTAGAACCCATCACTGGTTTGATTTTTAAAGCAGTTGCCACAAATGCTTTTAAATTGCTCAATCTTCCATTTTTACGAAGTGTTTCGAGCGTTTCAAGCACAAAATACGTATTCTGTTCACTGATATAGGCATCTACTTTTTTTATTACTTCTTCAAATTCCATCCCCTGTTCTTCACACTCTTCAATTTTTAAAGCAATTAAGGTCTGTCCAACCGACGCAGAGTGAGAATTAAACACATGAATTTTTTTATCCGGATGTGTTTCCTTTAATAAATTCATTCCCAGAACTGCGCTGTTATAAGAACCGCTCAATTCAGAAGAAAGTGTTACTGCATATACGTGTTCTGCCTCACAATCATACGCTGACATATAACGTTCTGGTGACGGGCAGGATGATTTCGGGCAATTTGGACTCTCTGCAACTCGTTTTAAAAAATATGCCTGGTCAAAAGTATCATCATCTATAATATCTTCATCATCCACGGTCAGTGTCAACGATGCTCTTTCCACAGCCGGACTGTCTTTCCATTTTTCTACTAATTCTCCACAACTGTCTATCACAATTTTATATCTCATATTGCACCCTCTTATATGTAGTTTCTAATACTATGTTTTATAATACCATAAAACACTATACTTGAAAAGGCTTTTTCCTTAAAAAGACTTTGATTTTTTTACCGAATCGTTTATACTTAAAAAAGTAAACACAAAAAAGATGAGGTTTTTCAATGATTGCATTAAACGTACAAGATGTCAAAGATTTTATGGCACGGCTCTTAATTTCAGAAGAATTTGACTCATTCTGGCTCTGTGAGGCTTCAATTACCACATTTTCAACCTTTCAAATTGATGGAACCCTGCGCCCTGAATTTTTTGACACTGAAGAAGCCGAAGCCCTTACAAAAAGCGGTCGCACCCATTGCCTGTGGCAGGAAGTAAAGCCCTACTGTTTTTCTGTTATCAAAGGGAAAAAAACACCGCTTTCCTTTAAAATTGTATTTCAATTATCCAGACAGGCTTCCGAACAGCTTCTCTTAAAAAATGCTTCAAGCTGGAGCATTAACGATATTTATGGGCTTTATTTAAATCTGCAGTATGATGGTACTTCCCTAATCTGTACCACCGGCACTTCCATGAGACTATTTTCTATGGATAAATCACTGGATCTTCTCTGGGATGAAGCTGTCATCACATTTTTTAAAAAACACCAGATTGCCATGCTTTCTGTCTAAAACATGGCATATAAATGTACCACAAAGTGAAGGTTAAAAAGCCTTCATAAATATCTAACATAACTTTACAGGAGGAATTTTACTTATGATACAAGATATTTACCCACATATTTATCACAACGAATATACCCCTCACGAACCAAATCCTGAAGATATTGTTCTTCATTATAAAGACAACACTGTTTTTGTAAAAAAAGAAGAACAAACTATTTCGTTTTTAAAATTTTCTGAAGTTGTTTCCGTTTATCCAAAAGCAAAAGAAACATTTATCTATCTGTTTTCTATTGATAAGGTTTCTTATTATCTTATCCCTGAACTTCCAGAAGCTCTTTTTTCAAACTATCACTTTGAAAATAATCGTCTTTTCCGTACTGCACGACCAAAAGACCTCGCCTTTGCCGGAATCACCGGATGGCAGTTATTTACATGGTACAGTGAACACAAATTCTGTGGAAAATGCGGTTCTCCAATGAAATCAGATAAAAAAGAACGTATGCTTCACTGTCCGAACTGCAACACAATCGAATATCCAAAAATTTGTCCGGCAGTTATCACAGCAGTACGAAATGGAAACAAACTGCTTTTATCTAAATATGCGGGTCGTGAATACGTTCACTACGCACTGATTGCCGGTTTTACCGAAATTGGGGAAACCATTGAAGAAACCGTAAAACGTGAAGTAATGGAAGAAGTTGGATTAAAGGTTAAGAATCTGCATTTCTATAAAAGCCAGCCTTGGTCTTTTTCCGGAACACTGTTATTTGGATTTTTCTGTGATTTGGATGGAGAAGATACGATTTCTCTTGATGAAGAAGAACTTTCCATGGCAGTCTGGATGGAACGTGAAAATATTCCGGATGACCCGGAACAAATCAGCCTGACCCGTGAAATGATGACCGTCTTTAAAAACGGAGAAGATAAAAAATACTGTTAACTCTTAAATGAAACAAAAGTGCCCCTGAATTTTTCTACAAACTCAGGGACACTTTTTTATGGTTCACCTTATTATTTTGTCATTTCCATCATAATTTCATTGCTTCTTGCAACAAATTTTGTCATCTCTTCCGGAGTCAGCTGTCTATGCGTAATCACAGCTAAATCATATAACTGCTCGCATACCAGTTTGGTTAAATCTCCTTCTTTGTTTGCCAGCACATACTGCACCAGTTTATTATTTAAGTTTAATACCAGTGTTTCCTGTCCGCCAAACATAGATGAATCCATGCCGTACATATTGTACATCTTCATCATTTCCTGCATACGACGGCTTTCTTCTGTCACTGTCATCATAGAAGAAACACTTTCGTTTTTCAGCTTTTCGGCTTTTACTGTCAGATTTTCTTTTCCTAATGCTTTCTTAAAGATTTCGCCTAACTCTTTGGTCTGCTCTTCTAAGTTCTCTTCGCCGTCTGCTTTTACAGATTCATTGATGTCTGCATCAATACGCATGAATTTTACAGTTTCTTTTTTCTGCTCTACATGAGAAATAAATGCAGAATCAATGTTATGCTTTAAGATGAGCGCATCCTGTCCCTCTTCTTTAAACATATTGATGTACTGGCTCTGCTGTACTTCGTCTGTTACATAATAAACCGTTGTTTTTTCCGGTTCTTTTCCTTCTTCAGCATCTTTTTTAATTTCTTCTGCTGTTTCTTCTTTATTCTCTTCGATTACTGTTTCAGATTCCTCTTTTGCCTCTTCTTCTGTCTCATTTTCCTTTAAGTAATCTTCCAGAGTCAGGTATTTTCCATCCAGATTCTTATACAGGATATAATCCATCATTCTGTCTGAAAATTTAGTGTCTTTCAAGCAGCCAAATTTGATAAACGGATTGATATCATCCCAGTATTTTTCATAAGTTTCACGGTCTGTCTTGCACATTCCGGAAAGTTTATCTGCCACCTTCTTACTGATATATTCAGAAATTTTCTTAACAAATCCATCATTCTGAAGAGCACTTCTTGATACATTCAGTGGTAAATCAGGGCAGTCAATCACGCCTTTTAACAACATTAAAAATTCCGGAATAACTTCTTTAATGTTGTCTGCAATAAATACCTGATTGTTGTATAACTTAATGGTTCCTTCAATGGATTCATATTCCGTATTAATTTTCGGGAAATATAAGATACCTTTTAAGTTAAACGGATAATCCATATTTAAATGAATCCAGAATAACGGCTCCTTATAATCCATAAATACTTTACGATAAAATTCTTTATATTCCTCTTCGGTACACTCATTTGGATGTTTCATCCACAGAGGCTGTGTATCGCTCAAAGAAACCGGTCTTTTGTTAATCTTAACCTGGTCTTTTGCAGGAGAAACTTCTACAACTTCTTTTTCTCCATTTTCATTTTCTTTTTCTTCTGTTTTGGCATCTTCATGAATATGCTCTACAACAACATCATCTTCTCTTAAGTCAGCTTCATCAATTGTTTCATATTCCTGCGGAGCATTTGCCTTGGAAAGATAAATCTCTACCGGCATGAATGAGCAATATTTTTCGATAACTTCTCTTGCACGGTATTCATTTGCAAACTCAAGACTTTCTTCATTTAAATGCAGGGTGATTTCAGTACCGACTTCTGTACGATTACTGTCTTCAAGTTCATACTCTGTACCACCATCACAAGACCAGTGAACTGCCTGTGCTCCCTCTCTGTAAGAAAGAGTATCAATTTCAACTACATCGGCAACCATAAATGCAGAGTAGAATCCCAGACCAAAGTGTCCGATAATCTGGTCTTCATTTGTTTTATCTTTATATTTTTCAAGGAACTGGGTTGCTCCTGAAAAAGCAATCTGAGTAATGTATTCTTCTACTTCATCTGCAGTCATACCAAGACCGGTATCAATGAATTTCAGGGTTTTTTCTTCTGGATTTACAATTACCTGAATCTGATTTTTATGATTTTCAGGAAATGTATATTCTCCCATTACCTCTAATTTTTTTAATTTTGTAATTGCATCACATCCGTTGGAAATTAATTCACGGAAGAAAATGTCATGGTCGGAATATAACCACTTTTTAATAATTGGAAAAATATTGTCACTGTTAATTGATAAACTACCACGCTTACTAGCCATGATATAAACATCTCCTTTTACTTTCTCTTTTTGCAGAAAACTTCTCTTTTCTGCTGCTAAAATCAATATTAATACTTAAAGAGTAAAAAGTCAAGAAAAAATTAGCACTCATTTTAGTTGAGTGCTAACAATTTTTTATAAATTTTCTAAACAAAGAATAAAATCTATGAATTTCACAGGTGTTCGATTGGAACGTCAAAAAATAGTTATCTCAAAAACAAATGCAGGAATAAATTCTTATACTTTCGATAAGGAAGATAGCGAATCGGAATATCTATTTTACTTTTTCTTACAAGCAGACTCTTTTTATGACTAAACGTATCAAATCCCGCTTTTCCATGATAACTTCCCATTCCACTTGCACCGACTCCTCCAAATCCCATATAGGAAGTTGCCAGATGTACTATGGTATCATTGACACATCCGCCCCCAAAGGAAAGCTGTGAGAGCACCTGTTTTTTGACAGACTGCTCTTTTGTAAATAAATAGAGTGCAAGCGGTTTTTCCTTTTGTTTTACCAGATTTACGGCTCTCTCTATGGTTTCAAATCCAATCACCGGCAGAATGGGACCAAAAATTTCCTCCTGCATCACCGGCGCATCAAAGTCAGTTTCATTTAAAATAGTCGGTGCAATCTGCAAGGTTTCTTTTCGTCCATATCCTCCGCTTACAACCAGTTCTTCTTTTAACAGCTTCATCAGCCTTTCATAGTGATAACTTGAAATTATTTTAGGATAATCTTTGCACTTTAACGGTTCTTTTCCGTACATTCTGTGAATCCATTTACACATTTTTAAAATCAATTCTTCTTTTACGGATTCCTGAACCAACACATAATCCGGCGCAACACAGGTCTGACCACTATTTAAAAATTTTCCAAACACAATTCTTTTAGCCGCAAGATTTAAGTCCGCACTTTCTTCTACAATACAAGGACTCTTTCCTCCCAATTCAAGTACAACCGGTGTCAGCTGTTTTGCTGCCTGTTCCATAATCAGTTTTCCAACTCTTGGTCCGCCTGTATAAAAAATAAAATCAAATTTCTGCTCTAACAGCTTTTTATTTTCTTTTTCCCCGTCTTTGATTACAGCTACAAACTCTAAAGGAAATGCTTCTTCGATTATCTTTTTTATCATTTTAAAAGACACTGTCGATGCTCCAGATGGTTTTATCACGCAACAGTTTCCTCCTGAAATTGCATCAATAAGTGGCTGAAGACAAAGCAAAAACGGATAATTCCACGGTGCAATAATTAAGACCACACCATAAGGCTCCGCAATTACCATACTTTTTGCCGGAAACTGAGCAAAGGGTGTCGGCACCCACTTTTCTTTCATCCAGCCGGCCAGATGTTTTTTTACATAACGAATCTCATTTAAAAGAAGTCCGATTTCTGTCATATAACTTTCAAACGCACTTTTATGCAAATCTTTTTTTAAGGCATCTGCAATTTCTCTTTCATGTTTTTTAATTACGATTTCAAGCCTGTTTAATGCGTTCTGGCGAAATTGGATTGATTTTGTCGCTCCTGTCTCAAAAAAGTTTCTTTGCTCTTTTAAGATTTTTTCTATTTCCATGCAGTCTGCCTCACTTTCTTTTTTAATCACCCAAAATATTTGAAAAACAGGCAGTCTTTCCTTACGAAAAAACTACCTGCCTTCTTTTGACTCTTAGCCCTCTACAATCAGATACTGACCATTTGGAAGTGCAAATACTTCACTGGCTTCTTCAAGTTCATTCATGGACATTTCATCGACATCCATACCATTTTCTTCAAAATATTCTTTTACTTCTTCTAAAGTATCCACAACAACTGCCATACAATCTTCTAAAAATGCTTCTGCTTCTTCCACAGTTTCTGCAACCGGCTCCGGAAACAGTTGTTCCTGATTTCTTAAAAATGTAATCAAGCACTCCTCACTAAATTCATTCATTCGTTTTTCCTCCTTAATCCTATCATCTTTTTTTCAAAAACCGTTTTCACGTGTTTTGTACTCTTATCTCAGATCGAGATACTCCCTTTGAAACCTTAATGGTTATGCTGTCACACATTTTTATGAGCTTTTGCATAATCCAGAATTTCTTCCGGTTTGTCTACAATTTTAGCTGCATGATGTTCTTCCAGTTCTTTTCTTGGACGAAATCCCCAGGTCACACCAATTGTAAACATTCCTGCGGCATTTCCGGTATCCATATCTGTATTGGTATCTCCCATATAAAGACACTCTGAAGGTTTGGCATTGAACTCTTTCGCAATCGCAAGTGGTCCAAGTGGAGAAGGTTTTCTTGGAATTTCGGCAGTCTGACCCTGCACTTTATCAAACAATTCTTCTCCAAATATTTTATTTACCACATCTACTGCTGCATGATGTGGTTTATTTGAGCAGACACCTATCTTAATGCCTTCTTTTTTTAATCCATTTAACATCTCCACAATGCCGTCAAACGGCTTTACATGATAAAACGGGTCCTCTTCAAACCATTTGCGGTAAATCTGTTTTGCTTCTTCATAATCAACTTTATCTATTCCGCCGGATGCCTCTAAAATTCTTCTTACCAGCTCATCTGCCCCATCTCCGGCAAAAAAATTATATCCTTCTACCGGCTGTTCTTTAAGTCCATAATGGCTCAGCAGACGGTTTCCCACTACCGCAATCGATTCTACCGTATCTGCAATTGTTCCGTCTAAATCAAAAATACATGCTTTTATCATTTGTTCTCCCAGTCCTTCCAGCTCATTCCCATATTTTTTACTTCCTGATATAATCTTGAAATCGGCATACCTACCACATTATAATAATCGCCTCTTATCTCTTTTATAAATTTTGCACAGAGTCCCTGAATTGCATAAGCTCCCGCCTTATCCATCGGTTCTTTGCTCTGTACATAAGTTTTAATTTCTTCTTCACTCATCGGATAAAATACAACTTCTGTCTTTTCAAAAAAAGTCTGTTTTGTCTCTGCCTGATTTTCTCTCACAAACAGACTCACTCCTGTATAAACAAAGTGAGAATTTCCCTGAAGCTTTTTTAACATCGACACCGCGTCTTCTTCATCTGCCGGTTTTCCAAGAATGTTTCCATCCACAGCAACTACGGTGTCCGCTCCAATAACGCAGACATCTCCTGTTGTTTTTGAAAATACGTCCTCTCCTTTTTGGCTCGAAAGCTCCATCACGACTTCTTCTGGATTCGTGCTTGTAATGACCTCTTCTGCTTCACTTTTACAGACTTCAAATACACATCCCATCTGAGTAAGCAGTTCTTTTCGTCTCGGTGAGCCACTGGCTAATAAGATTCTTTTCATATCTTAAGTTCTCCGTTGTTATTCTTTTGAATGTAAATCATTGCTTCTACATTCTTAACTCTTTTTTAGTATAATATTTCTTCGTCCTACATGCAATATCTTTTATTTGTAAAAAATTCATTTCACATTCTTGTTAAAATGTATTATAATGGTAATAATAAAAACAGACAGTTAGAAAGGACGTATGTATATGGGTAGTTTTTATAAGAAAGCTTTAGGATTTGGAGCACTTGGAGCTGCAGCTGGAGCCGTTGCATATTATCTCAAAAAACAAAAAGAAAAAGACCCTCAGCTTGAAGAGGATTTTGCAGATTTTCATGATAATATCAAAGAAACCGCTTCCTCTGCCGCAAACGTTGCTTCCCGCTTAAAAGAAAAAGTGGAACAAACCGTAGAAGAAACCGTTCAGAAAGTAAGAGAACATACGGATGATATCCTCGATGATTTAGATAAACTCGATGATGAAACTATCTTTGAGGATGACGAATTTTTTGATTCTCCGTCTGACACCTCAGAAGAGTTTGAATCTTCCAAAGAAGAAGAGGACTTCAAACCAGTCGAAGAAAGCAAAGAAGAACCAAAAGAAACAGAAACAGATAACGAAGCAGATAAAGAAAACGAAATCGAAAAAGAAGAAAGCAGTGAAGCCGCAGCGGATGAAAAAGATTCTGATACCGATGCTTCCAAAGAAATCGAACTTTAATATGAATTCACTCAAAGAAGAGTATTGTCTCAAATTCAATACTCTTCTTTTTTGTCCAAAAATCGTCAAATTTCGTTGATTTATTTTGCTAATCCGATAAAACTATGCTATGATAGGACTATTGGCAAAAACGTCCGATTTTCCCGTTTTTGTTCATCAGACAGCCTAGTCCTGTATCAATGATATTTCATTAAATAACTTGTGTAAATTTCCATCTGCTACGTTGTCGTCAATCGCCGTAGCCACTACGGCTCATTCCTCTGTCTTGCAGATTGAAAATTTATCCTGCGTTATTTGTTTAAAAGTCAATGATACAGTACACTAAATTTTACTCAAAGGAGGATTTTTTCATGGAAAAAATATGGATTGCCGGTGCAAAAGGACACGTTGGCTCTGCCTTGTGCGATTTACTTGACTGCAGACATTATGAAATTCTGCCAACGGATTTAGAGGAAGTTGATATCACGGACCGTGAATCAGTCAGCAATTATGTTCGTGTCAGCCGTCCCGATGTTTTGATTAACTGTGTTGGTTTTGGTGATATTGCTTCTTGTGAAGCCCAGCCGGATAAGGCATATCAGGTTAATACCGTGGGTGCACGAAATCTTGCCGTACAGGCGCAGGCTATCGGTGCAAAGCTGATTCATCTGTCTACCGATGACGTTTTCTCTCATCATGCCAGACAGCCTTATAATGAATTTGAAATTCCAACCCCTTCCACCATTTATGGAAAAAGTAAACTTGCAGGAGAGCGTTTTGTACAAAATCTCTGTACCCGCCATGTTATCGTAAGAAGCAGCTGGGTCTACGGTATTGGAAGAGATTTTGTAAATACGATTCTAGAAGCCGCAAATAATCCTTCTGTCACTTCTATGGAAGTTGCAGAAAACGAATTTGCAAGCCCTACAAGTGCAACCGAACTTGCAAAAGTGATTGAACAACTGATTGATAATGACTGTCTTGGTATTTATCATGCAGTCTGCGACGGATTTTGCAGCCGATTTGAATTTGCACAGGCGATTTTAAAGGCTATTCACGCAAAGGATAAGCTGACTTTAAAACCGATTTCTGATTCAGAAACTATCAATTATTCTGTTCTTGATAATATGATGCTTCGGCTTGAAAATTTTACTCAGCCGATATCCTGGCAGCAGGCATTAAAAGACTACATAAGAACTACAGGAGGAAATAACTAATGCCAAAAACCAAAAACACCAAAAAGAAACTCAGCCTGTCCACTCTGATTTTTACAGCTCTGCTTTTGGGTGCTCTTTTCGGAGTCGGACTTCATTATCTCATTCCTGCCGGACATATCCGTGATGATATCATAATCGAAGGCATGCTTTATGTTGTCGGTCAGGGATTTATCCGTCTGATGCAGATGCTCGTTGTTCCACTTGTTTTTTGTTCTCTAGTATGTGGAAGTATGGCGATTGGAGATACAAAAACACTTGGAAAAGTGGGGATCAAAACCGTACTGTTTTACTTATTTACCACCGCAATGGCCGTTACCGTTGCACTGAGTGTTGCTTCTCTCATTAATCCGGGACTTGGCGTCAAAGTAGACAACATCTCTACTTCTGAAGTTTCCCTTTCCGAAAGTAAACCACTGACAGAGATTCTTTTAAATATTATTCCAAAAAATCCAATTGAATCCTTAGCAACTGCCGATATGCTTCCAATTATCGTCTTTGCTTTATTTGTCGGTATCATGTTAGCAAAACTTGGTTCTAAAACATCTACCGTAGCCAATTTTTTCAGCCAGTTCAATGACATTATGATGGAAATGACTATGGTTGTTATGAGTGTTGCTCCTATCGGTGTTTTCTGCCTGATTGCACGTACGTTTGCAAATATCGGATTCAGTGCCTTTGTTCCAATGTTAAAATACATGGGCGCTGTTATTCTTGCACTTGCTATTCAGTGTTTTGGTGTTTATCAGATTTTATTGTTCTTATTTACACGACTTAATCCGATGCGCTTTATTAAAAAGTTTTTCCCTGTTATGAGCTTTGCATTTACCACTGCTACTTCAAATGCAACGATTCCTCTTTCCATTGACACTCTGCACAAAAAAATCGGTGTCAGCAAGAAAATCTCTTCTTTCACGATTCCACTGGGTGCTACCGTAAACATGGATGGAACTTCTATCATGCAAGGAGTTGCTGTTATTTTTATTGCACAGGTTTATGGAATTTCTTTAACTCCTTCTGATTTACTGACCGTTGTTGCAACAGCTACACTTGCTTCAATTGGAACTGCAGGTGTTCCGTCTGTCGGACTTGTCACTCTGGCTATGGTCTTACAAAGCGTTGGACTTCCAACCGAGGGAATTGCCTTGATTATGGGTATCGACCGTATTCTTGATATGCTCCGTACTGCTGTTAATATTACAGGTGATGCGGTCTGCACTACAATTGTTGCACATCAGGAAAAAGCTCTTGACCGTACTGTCTTTAACGAAAATTAAATATTCCAGCTCAAACAAAAATACAGGCTCCGCATCAGCGGTCAGCCTGTATTTTTCTAATATCTGAAAATCCTGTATTTTGCTGAACGATTTCCACATCAAGACCTTCATCTGCAAAATAGCCTTTTTCCTGTTAATCGACGCCTGAATCTTTATGCTCCCTCCGCCGGTGTTATCCGGTTCAGGTCTAAGGGTCTAAAATGGCTTCCCTGTTCTATTCTCAACCGGATTCCACCAATTCCCCTGTTATTCCTTTTCAAGCCTAATCTACTCTATACCTACAGTCAATACTCTTTTTTCCATATCCTGCTAAGAATCTGCAAAGCTTCTTTGATTTCTTCTTCTGTAAGCGTTGCATATCCAATTAACACAACTGCTTCTGTTTCTTTTTTTTCCTGTACAAAAAATTCAGATAAACCATAGACACGAATGCCTGCTGATTTTGCGCGCTCCACTGCCTCATCTTCCGAAATCCCATTATGAAAGCGCAGCAACAGATGTATTCCTGCATGTTCTCCAAAACAACTGCAGATTTCGCTCATCTCTTCTTTCACCCAGCGAAGAATCCAGTCATGTTTACTTTTATAAAGACGTCTCATCCGATTTAAATGCCGTTCGTAATGTCCGTTTCTTAAAAACAGCTCTACTATTTTCTGATCTACTTTTGAAATGGTTACTGCAAACGGATATCTGCTCTGATAGTATCGCATCAATTTTTTTGGAAGTGCCATATAACTGATTCGTATCGATGGTGCAATGGATTTTGAAAATGTTCCAATATAAATGACTCTTTCGTTTTTATCAAATCCCTGCAATGCCGGTATTGGTTTGCCTTTATATCGAAATTCACTGTCATAATCATCTTCGATAATATAAGTCTGATTCTCATCTGCCCAGCGAAGCAGTTCCATCCGACGTTTCAGGGGCATTACTGTCCCCATTGGGAATTGATGTGAAGGCATCACATAAACCACGTCAGCACCTGTCTTTTCAAGTTCTTCGATACAGATTCCCATCTCATCGCTCTTTACTGTACACACTGAACAGCCTGTATGTTTCAAATCATACCAGGCACTTAAATACGTTGGATTTTCCATTGCTACTTTTTTATTACATTCAAAAAGGGTAGCCAAAACCATAAGCAGATAATCATTTCCTGCTCCAACTAAAATCTGACTCTTTTCACACTTTACTCCTCTGGCATGATACAGGTACTCTGCAATAGCTTCTCTGAAAGAATCTTCTCCATAGGGATTTCCCTGTGCAAAAATTTCTTCTGTAGAATCACTTAACACCTGTTTTGCCAGCTGTTTCCAGGTATGAGTCGGAAAACTTTCCGGTGCAATTCCATTTAGTGCAAAATCGTAACGATATTTCTGTAATTTTCTTCTCTGTTTTATCTCTGTCTTTTCTGGATTGTTTTGTTTCGTATACTCTGCTTTTTGAAAATAAATCCCTTCTATTTCGCAAACATAATATCCCTTATAAGCAACCGGTTCAATATAACCTTCCGCAACTAACTGATCATAAGCAGTTTCAATGGTACTTCGGCTGACTAGAAGATTTGCTGAAAGCGCACGGGAGGACGGCAACCGCATCCCTGCGACAAGCCGTCCTTCCTGAATTTCCTGTTTCAAATATTCTTCGATTTGCTGATACAAAGGAGTGAGGCTTTTTGTATCAAGCGGAATCATTAATTCATTCATAGCAGTTTTTCTTATTTCTTTTCTAATTTGAAAGAACTCTTAAGTGAAACAATACGGTTAAATACTAACGCATCCGGTCTGCTGTCATGGCAGTCTGTACAGAAGAAACCATTTCTTACAAACTGATAGCTGTCAAATGCCTGAGACTTTTTAAGTTCCGGCTCTACATAAGCCTTTACAACGGTCAGGGAATTTGGATTTACATTCAAACTTCCGTCTTCTTTATTATAAACGCCTTTTTCTTCGTCTACAATATTTTCATACAGACGACATTCTGTTTCCACTGCGGTCTTTACCGCAACCCAGTGAATGGTTCCTTTTACTTTTCTTCCGTCCGGAGAGTTTCCACCCTTAGAAGCCGGGTCATAAGTACAATGAACGACTGTCACATTCCCATTTTCATCTTTTTCAACATCTGTGCAGGTTACAAAATAAGCATTCATCAGACGTACTTCATTTCCCGGATACAGACGTTTGTATTTTTTAACCGGTACTTCCATGAAATCTTCCTGCTCGATGTATAATTCTTTTCCAAATGGTACGCTTCTGCTTCCAAGTTCTGGATTTTCCATGTTATTTGGAGCTTCTAAGTATTCAATCTGCTCTTCCGGGTAATTGTCAATTACAAGTTTTAATGGATTTAAAACAGCCATCACACGTGGACGTTTCATTTTCAAATCCTCACGGATACAGTATTCTAACATTGCATAATCTACAGAACTGTTTGCTTTTGAAACGCCACAGAGTTCTACAAATTTTTTAATAGATTCCGGTGTAAATCCACGTCTTCTAAGTGCTGCAATAGAAACCAGACGCGGGTCATCCCATCCATCTACAATTCCATCTTCTACTAATTTTTTAATGTAACGTTTTCCGGTTACAACATTTGTTAAATATAATTTTGCAAATTCAATCTGTTTTGGCGGATGTGGATATTCTAATTCTGTAACTACCCAGTCATAAAGCGGTCTATGGTCTTCAAACTCCAGTGTACAGATAGAATGTGTCACCCCTTCAATGGCATCTTCAATCGGATGTGCAAAATCATACATTGGATAAATGCACCATTTATCTCCTGTTCTGTGATGATTCATGTGTGCAACACGATAGATGACCGGGTCTCTCATGTTAATATTCGGAGATGCCATATCAATTTTCGCACGCAGTACTTTAGAACCGTCTTCAAATTCTCCATTTTTCATGCGTTCAAATAAATCTAAGTTTTCTTCCACACTACGATTTCTGTATGGACTTTCTTTTCCCGGTTCTGTTAAGGTTCCTCTGTATTCACGGATTTCTTCAGCAGATAAATCACAGACAAAGGCCTTTCCTTTTTTAATTAATTTAATTGCGGCTTCATACATCTGGTCAAAATAATCAGAAGCAAAGTATAAACGGTCTTCCCAGTCTGCTCCTAACCATTCAATATCTTTTTTAATAGACTCAACAAATTCTACTTTTTCTTTTGTCGGATTGGTATCGTCAAAACGCATGTTAAATTTTCCATGGTATTTCTGAGCCAGTCCATAGTTTAGAAGAATTGACTTTGCATGTCCGATGTGAAGGTATCCGTTTGGTTCCGGTGGGAAACGGGTACAAATTTCATCGTATACACCTTCTGCTAAATCTTTTTCTATAATCTGTTCAATAAAGTTTTTTCCAACTGTTTCTTCTTTGTTTTCTTCTCTGCTTTCGATTTCTTTTTCCACTCTTTATTCCTCCAGTCTCTTTGGTCTATGAATTATACTACCATAAAAACGGTATTTTTCAAAGGTTTTCTGTATATTTTTTATTTTTCCGGTATCAGCATAAAGTTTACCATCGCAGTTGCCAAAAGCTTTCCGCTTTTTTCTGAATAACACTCTGTATGAATATTTGCCAGATGCTTTCCAACCCTGTCTGCTTTCGCCCTCACTAAAAGTGCATCTGCTTTTTCTCCTGGGCGCAGATAATTAATGTTCATATTCGTAGTCGGCGTGATATGACATTTGCTTAAACTGCGTACCAATGCACCACTTGTCGTATCAATTGCTGCTGCAATCAGACCTCCATGCATCGTAAACATGTGGTTTAATTCCCAATCCTGTATCGGCCAGCGAAAAGTCAGTTCTTTTTTTTCAAAATCACACGAATAAAACTCCAGTGCCATTTTTCGGTACAAATGATCCGGATCACTTGGATACATTTTTTTGATGCTTTCTCTTACTTCCTCTTCCATTTCTATTTGTTCCTGCAAGGTATTTGTCATTGTTTTCCTCTTTTCTGTTCTTTCTTTTTCCGATTTATTTTCAATAACGAACTTCTGATAAAGTAAGACCTCTTGCCGGTACGGTAAATCCTGCACTCCTACGCTCCTTAGCTTCTAAAATCCCATCGATTGATTCTGCCATCTTCTCGCCCCTTCCAACTTCAATCAACGTACCGGTTAAAATTCTTACCATATTATAAAGAAATCCATTTCCCCGATAAGTAATCCGGATTTCTCCATTTTCCTCTTCTAATTTAATTTCATAAATTGTACGGACAGTTGATTTTTTCATTTTTTTATTCGAACAAAAGCTCTTAAAATCATGCGTTCCGACAAGTTTTTCTGCTGCTTTTTTCATTGCTTTTATATCCAGCGTTTCCTGCAATGGATAGACGTATTTCCGCTCAAATACATTTTTGTGCCCACCTGTCAAAATTCGGTACTGATAAATCTTTTCTTTTGCTAAAAGTCGGCTGTGAAACCGTGGTTCTGCCTCACTGACACACTGAACTGCAATATCTTCCGGCAAATAATGATTTAAGTACTCACAGATTTCCTCGCAGCTTTTTTCTGTTTCCAGATGGACATTTGCTACCTGCCCCTTTGCATGAACTCCTGCGTCGGTACGACCAGCACCATCAATTTCGATTGGGGTTTCACACATTTTCGAGAGCACTTCTTCTATTTTCCCCTGTATGGTGTTAGTTGTCCGATTCTGCCTCTGCCAGCCCTCATAACGACTTCCGTCATATTCTATATCCAGCCTGTAATTCATACTTTTTGATTCTGCCCTTTCTCTGTTTTTGTTCATATCATTATATCAAGTTCTGATATGCAGGTCAAATCTGCAAATCAAGACTGGTTTTCTCATTCTTATTATGTTATTCTTCTTCCAAACGGATCTGTGCAATCTGCTATATTCACTTGCTTGATTCGGTAAATATGTACCCTTGAGTACACAACTATTTTTTGGAGAAGAGGAGCTGCTTCTATTGTATTCGCAATCATGGCGACGGTTGATGATGCCTATACCAGTATAGATCTGTTTCATATATTTTGGATAAAGATTTGCTTGTGATTTATTCTTCTGACAAATACAAACCTGATTTTTCTTCTTAAACCCTGTCTTGATTTCTTTTCTTATTTTTTTGGATACTGTACTTCTCTTCTAAGTAAAAACAACGCCAGCAGATTGGGAATTGCCATAAGACCATTTAAGGTATCCGACAACTCCCAAATCATGGCAGGTGCAAGCATACACCCAAGAAATGCCACTGCTACATAGAGCCATTTATAAATTTTTGTTCCTTTTTCTTTTGCAAGATAAACCGCAGTCCGCTCTCCAAGACACGACCATCCAATCATCGTTGCAAGGGCAAAAAGTACCGTAGATAATACAAGCAGTTCCTCTCCAAACGGAATCACACTTCCAAATGCCCTCGCCATTAAAGTCGTTCCATCTATATTTTCAATTCCAGTTGAAAAGTTTTGAATGCAGATTTCCGGACGATACACACCACTGACTAAAAGCACAAGTGCTGTCACCGTACAGACCAGAATCGTATCGACAAATATTTCTGCAATTCCCCACATTCCCTGAATTTCCGGCTTCTCCACATCAGACTGCGCATGGGCAATCACCGAAGAACCCAGCCCTGCCTCATTGGAAAATACCCCTCTTGAAATTCCTGTTTGAATGATTGTTTTTAACTGATATCCGCCAACCCCTGCACACGCTGCTCTTGGAGTAAATGCATTTTTTATAATTTCCAAAAATGCCCATCCAACTCTGTGCCGACAGGCGATCAAAATGCCACACGCTGTTATCAGATAAATTCCTGCCATAAAAGGAACTAATTTTTCTGTACAGACTGCAATCCGCTTCATTCCTCCATTTAAAATATAAGCAACCGCTACTGCTGATACAACCGCTGTAAAAAACACAGGAATCTGAAATACGTTTTTCAAGCCATTTGCCATGGAATTTCCCTGCACCATATTTCCCATTCCAAAAGATGCCCCAATGCAGCAAAAAGAAAAGACTACTGCAAGCCATTTACAGCCAAGTCCCTTTTCTATATAGACCATAGCACCTCCGATCCACTGACCCTTTTCATCTTTATAGCGATAGGTGATTCCCAGATAGTTTTCCGCATAATTGGTCATCATCCCCAAAACTGCAGAAATCCACATCCAAAAGATAGAGCCTGGACCTCCTGCCATTATCGCAGTTGCAACCCCTGTGATATTTCCTGTACCAAGCGTTGCTGCCAGTGCCGTACAAAAAGACTGAAACTGCGAAACCGCCTGTATTTCTTTTGTGTTTCTTACCTGTGGATTTTTAAAAAGTGAGCCCAGAGTCTGTCCAAACCATTGTTTTATCCTTAAAATCGAATAAAATTTTGACTGAACGGTAAAATAAATGCCAGTCAATAAAAAAAATGCCAACATTCCCGGACTCCAGACAAATTCATGAAGGGTATGTAAAATTTGTTCCATACTTACTGCTCTCTTGCTTCTCTCTATTTAAAGCAGTATATGAAAAAACTGCCTTGGTTATCCCAAGGCAGTCCATTTTGTTACTGGATTGATTTTCTATTTTATTTTCGTTCAAATCAAAGACTAAGCTAAAACTTATTCAAAAGCTTTTCCAACAGAACCAAACAGTTCCATTTTTTCTTTGATTGTATCACAGATTGCTTCAAAGCCCGGTTTTAAGAGCTTACGAGGATCATATCCTTTTCCTTCGTTGTCTTTACCTGCTTCGATGTATTCACGTGTAGCTGCTGCAAATGATAACTGGCATTCTGTATTTACATTGATTTTAGATACACCTAAATCAATTGCTTTTTTAATCATGTCAGCCGGAATTCCTGTACCACCATGAAGTACTAATGGCATTTCACCTGTGAGTTTCTGAATATCATCCAGAACATCAAAACGAAGGCCTTCCCAGTTTGCCGGATATTTTCCGTGAATGTTACCGATACCTGCTGCTAACATATCTACACCCAGGTCTGCAATCATTTTACATTCTTTCGGATCTGCACATTCACCCTGTCCGATTACACCGTCTTCTTCTCCACCGATAGAACCAACTTCTGCTTCAAGAGATAATCCTAATCCTTTGCAAACACCTGCTAATTCTCTTGTTTTTTCAACATTTTCTTCGATTGGATAATGAGAACCATCGAACATAATAGATGAGAAACCAGCTTTGATACATTTGTAGCATCCTTCATAAGTACCATGATCCAGATGCAGAGCTACAGGAACTGTTATATTGAGTTCTTCCATCATTGCTTTTACCATAGCTGCAACAGTCTTAAATCCTGTCATGTATTTACCTGCACCTTCGGAAACACCTAAGATGATTGGGGATTTGCATTCTTCTGCTGTTAACAGAGCTGCTTTTGTCCACTCCAGGTTGTTGATGTTGAACTGTCCTACTGCATAATGTCCTGCTTTTGCTTTTTTTAACATTTCTGCTGCTGATACTAACATATTTCTGACCTCCATTTGGTAAATTACCGTCGTTTCTGTTCTAAGAAAAATACAAAACAACGTTTGTTATTATTATAACACATTTCCCTTTTCTGGCAAGTATTTTTAAATAAAGTTAAAAGATTTCCTATTTTCTGGACACAAATTTTGCAAGCCCGTCTGTTCCTACCGGCACTTCTACCTGTCCCTGAACCAGCGGAAGTGCATAGAAAATAAACTCTTCTCCAATATCAGAGCCCTCATTTGTAATCCAGGAAAGAGGAACTGTTTTTTCTTTATTACAAATTTCATTGACATCTTCTAATCCAAGTTTCATGGCATAAGGCAGATTACTGATTCTGATATAAGAAACCATTTTTCCGGTTTCACCTTTTAATGCCAAACGCACACCAAACTCGCCGGCAGATACCGCTTCCTTCTGATCCGTTTTTGACATCATAGAAGAAGAACATCTCTGTGAAACATTTAATTCAACGGAACGTGCTTTTACACCAAGACGGTTTCTGACTAAATTTTCCAGATATTTGCCACATCCTGCAAGCATCTTATGTCCAAAGGTATCTGTTCCAACTGCATTATCATACTCACAGATAAAGACGCCATCTTTATCATGAATTCCTTCTGAAACACAAACAACTACATTAAGATTTTTTTCAAAACAAGCTTCTACTTTTTTTAAGAAAGCTTCTTCGTCAAACGCAGTTTCCGGAAGATAAATCAAAAGCGGATTATCTCCGACACTCTTTCTTGCAAGCACAGATGCTGCAGTCAGCCATCCTGCATGTCGTCCCATAATTTCGATAATGGTAACGGATTTCTTTTCATAGACATTTGCATCCAACACAATTTCACGAACGGTAGTTGCCACATATTTTGCAGCACTTCCAAATCCCGGAGTATGGTCTGTCAGCACTAAATCATTATCAATTGTTTTTGGCTCACCAATCACACGGATATCACTTCCCACTTTTTTTGCATATCGAGAAAGTTTACTTACTGTATCCATAGAATCATTTCCACCGATGTAGAAGAAATAACCGATTTCTAACTCTTCAAATTTTTGAAATAATTTCGGATATACCGCATCTTCCAAATCTTCCGGAAGCTTATATCTGCAAGAACCCAGATATGCTCCGGGTGTTGTCTTTAGATATTCTAACTCTTCTCCCGGAAGTGCTTCTTCAAAATCCAGTACAGTTCCATTTAAAAATCCTTCAATTCCATTTACCATTCCATATACGTGTGCAATTTTTTCTTTCTGGCGAAGTCCTTCTTTTACCACTCCATAAAGACTGCTGTTAATTGCCGCAGTTGGTCCTCCTGACTGTCCTACAATCAGATTTTTTCTTGTCTGGCTCATAAAAATACTCCTTTCTGATACCTTCTTTATCAGAATATCATACAAGCAATTTTCACACAAGCGTTACAGCAGGTTTTTTTCCAATAATGGAAAGCAGGTTTGCACAGGTAAATTCCCGCATACTTTCTTTTGATTTTTCTGAGTATTCTTACTTCTGTGCTTCTATTTTCTCCGCTAAATCATTTAAATACACCCAGCGATCCATTTTTTCTTCTAACTCCTGTTCTGCTTCCTCTTTTTCTTTCATTAATTCTGAAAGCTTCATGGAATTTGTTGCATTTTTTACCATCTCAGCATCCAAAAATTCTATTTTTTCCTCTAATTCTGCAATGTCATCATCTATTGTCTCAATTTCTCTTTGCTCTTTATAAGAAAATTTTAATTTCTGTGGACGATTCTGTTTCCAGTTTTTTTGTGCCGTTTCTTTCTTTTCTTTCTTCTCTGATTTTAGAAGCCCATCTACACTGCTTCCCATCCTCTCCAGTTTTGCTTCAACATAGTCCGTATATCCACCTTCATACTGCTGCAAGTGACCACAACCATCCAATTCAAAAATTCGATCCACTACATTATCCAAAAAATAACGGTCATGGGACACCGTAATTACAATCCCGGAAAAAGAGTTCAGATAATCCTCTAAAATTGTCAACGTCGGAATATCCATATCATTAGAAATCTCATCCAAAACCAGGCAGTTTGGAGCGGAAATCAATACACTTAACAAGTACAGCCTTTTTTGCTCTCCGCCGGAAAGTTTGGATACTGGTGCATACTGCATATCAGGAGTAAATAAAAACCGCTCTAACATCTGTGACGCTGTAATCCTTCCATCACGGGTCGGAACATACTCTGCAATATCTTTGATATAATCAATCACTCTCTGATTGGTATTCATATCCGGTACTTCCTGCGCAAAGTATCCGATTTTCACAGTCTCTCCAACCTCAATCTGACCAGAATCCGGCTCCACAAGCCCTGCAATCATTTTTAAAATGGTTGATTTTCCGCAGCCATTTGGTCCGACAAATGCAAGTCTTTGATTTCGAAGCACAATATAATCAAAATCCTCCACCAGATTTTTTTCTCCATACCTCTTACTGATATGATGAAGCTCCACCGTCTTCTTTCCCATTCTTGTCTCTACAGAATCAAGTTCTAATGCCTGTTCCTGAACCGGTGCTTTTCCATTTTTTAATGCTTCCAGACGCTCTAATCTTGCTCTCTGCTTTGTACTTCTGGCACGACAACCACGTTTTGCCCATTCCAGTTCCATTCGAAGCACGCTCTGGCGTTTCCGCTCGGATGCAAGTTCCATCTCTTCTCTTTGCGCTTTTAATTCGAGAAATCCAGAATAATTGGATTCATAACTATATAAATTCCCACGAGAAATTTCAAGAATCTTATTCGTCACTTTATCTAAGAAATAACGGTCATGCGTTACCATAATTACTACACCTTTATAGCTCTTTAGATAATCCTCCAGCCATACAAGCATACCACTATCTAAATGGTTCGTCGGCTCGTCCAATAATAAAATATCAAACGACCCTGTCAATACTTTTGCAAGCGCAACTTTTTTCTTTTGTCCACCGGAAAGCTCACTCACCCTCTGTTCATGGTTTGTAATTCCAAGCTGATTTAAAGCACTTTTTACCTCACTTTGCGCCGTCCAGTCTGTCTCATCTATTCCATCCAGCGCATAAGACAAAACCGTTGCATGTTCCAAAAAACATGGATTCTGTGACAGATACGCAAGACGAATTCCATTTTGCATAATAATCTGCCCTTCATCTACCTCTTCCACTCCGGCAATTATATTGAGCATCGTTGTTTTCCCCGTTCCATTTAAACCAACGATTCCAATCTTATCCCCTTCCTGTACTCCATAAGAGACATCATCAAAAATCTTTTTATCTCCAAATATTTTGCTGACATGTTCAATATTTAATATGTTCATTTTTGCTTTCTTCCCTTTGCCTTTTTTCTTTAAATGACATAGTTTCCTACATCTTCACTATTTCCAATTAAATCCTGCAAAGAAATTTTATCAAAATAGTCCTGAACCAACTTATGAAAGTCTTTCCACATTTTTAATGTTTTGCACGTATCTACACGCTCACAGGTATTTACTTCTCCTTCTAAGCAGGCAACCGGTGCAAGGGAACCTTCTGTCACTTTTAAAATACTTCCAATCGAATAATCTGCCGGCGCTTTTATCAGTTTATAGCCACCGCCCTTTCCTCTCTGGGCGCGCACAAATCCATTTTTACTAAGAGCTGCCACAATCGCCTCCAGATATTTTTCCGAAATTTCCTGTCTCTTTGCAATATCCATAAGTGGAATATATTCTCCTGTGTTATGTTCTGCCAAATCCAGCATTACCCGAATTGCATAACGTCCTCTTGTTGATATTTTCATCTATAACTACCTCCATCTTTTAACAATGCAGTATCCAAAAATTTCTAAACTGCACCCTTCCATCCATATTTCCTATTTTACCATGGTCTTACTATGTAGTAAAGCGGACATTCGCAATCCGCTTCGCTACTTGC
>ERZ812616.491-NODE-491-length-55450-cov-2.962975_pt1 | contig 55450 bp, 43 predicted proteins | sample MGYA00376249_ERZ812616 | MGnify/ENA primary metagenome ERZ812616 (study PRJEB26924, sample SAMEA4378265) | human gut metagenome | biome: human gut; feature: human-associated habitat; material: faeces | place: China | collected 2013 ...
AGCCGACTTATTATATCCGGATATGACGAGCCTGGCTAACGACTGGAATAATATTATTGCGTGTATAAAGGCTATCTGACCTTTTAATCAAAAGAAAAGACGATGCTTATCGGTTTACAATCCGACAAGCATCGCCTTTATAACGAATAACTATCTATTCAATACGTTTATTTCACATAATCCGCTTTGTTCAGGAAGTCGAAACTTTGCTGACAGCTTTCAACCGGATCGTTGTTTGTGTATTCTTCCACTTCAACATACCAGTCTTTTACCCGGTTGGCATTCATCTGATCGAAGATCGGTTTGAAGTCGATCTTTCCGCTTGCTCCGATTTCCATGTCATCTTTAATATGGATAGTCTTGAACTGTCTCGGGCGTGCTTTCAGATAAGCCACAGGATCGGCACCACCTTCTTTCACCCAGTAAACGTCCATCTGGAAGAATACATGGTTGGGACTTACGTTATCCAACAGGAAATCGTAGATCAACTGATCTCCTATCTTACGGAATTCGAAAGCATGATTATGATAACCGAATGCGATACTGGCAGCAGCAGTCTTATAACCTACCGTATTGAAATAGTCGCAATACATCTTCAAGTCGTCAAGAGTCGTTTTATCGTTTACAGGCATCCAAGGTTGAACCATGTATTTAACACCCAACTCGTTGTGAGCGGCAATAGCCTGATCCCACCAACTCATTACCTCTGCTTCTTTCTCTTTGGTGAACTCTTGTCCCAGGTGGGCACTCGTACATTTCATACCGAGGTCATTACACCTTTTCTTAAATTCAGCAGGAGCCATACCGTAGATCTTACCATTGTCGTAACCCGCTGTTTCCAGATTTGTATATCCCATTTTAGAAGCTGCTTCCAATACTGCCTGAATTCCTTCATCTTTTACAAGGTCTCTCAAAGAATACAACTGTAAACCGATACGTTTGGACGATCCAGAAGCCGCCCCATTTCCGGCTGATAATAACTGAGGTGCAACTAAACCTCCTGCAAGCAACAATGAAGCTTGCTTCAAAAAGTTACGTCTGTTCTGCATAGTACTAAAAATTAAGTTTGATTGAGAATTTGTACAAAAGTAAGACTATATTTGAAGGATTCTAACATTATTTCGTTAAAATCAGCAAAAAGAAAAGGGGTAGTCAGTAAACTACCCCTTCTGGTGCAACATCCGTTGCATCTTCATATATCGGTATTGTTTTATTATCAATTCACGGCTACGTATGATCTGGTATCTGTAAATCATACAAGCTGTTATGAAATAAATTCCAGCCTGCACCCAAAGAGTCCGGTATTCATGAGCAACTTCGCTCAACGTCGCTCCCGACGTATTGATCCGGATAAATCCTTGTATTCCCGGTGTGGATGGGAAAAGATAACCGACCGCTTTCCAGAATGGCGGAATTGCTTCCTTCGGCCAGGATACGCCGGAAATAAACAACAGGATTACCGAAGTAAAGACAAACACGAGCATAGGAGATTCGCGGCTCGTCATAAACCCGGACAAAGTCATCGACAGGAATATACAAGCGAACAGATAGGGTAATACAAACAACATCACTGTCCACGGTTCCCCGACCTGGGGTAGCGAAAACAACTTCGGCACTACTGCCAACGCCCATATACAAACGACAACGTACAGCAATATATAGGTAAACGACTTGCCCAATACGATACGCAATGTTCCGTTAAAATGACGACTGACCGGAACAAGACTATGGAAGCGGTTCTTCTCGCGGGCTGTCCCTCCCAACATACCGATACCCAGAATCAGTGTCTGCTGGATGACCAAAATCAGAATAGCCGGCACCAGAAAACTGGCAAAACCGTTCTGCGAGTTAAAGATGGCAACCGATTCGTAAGGAATTGGATTAACCGTTATTTTCTCCTGTTCTTCTGTCGAGGAAGGATGGTTTTGCGCACGTATCTCCTTTCCGATCTCAAGCGAAACTTCTGTCGTAGCCAACAGGAACGCCTTATAAAATAACAATGCGCTCATATCGCAATACAATGAAACAGTAGCCTGCTTTCCTCTATGGATGTCTTTACTGAACTCACTGGGGAAATACAGGATACCATAGGCTTTCTTTTCATCCATCATTCGTTTTGCCTCTTCCATATCCGCACAGACCGCAACCACCTTTACATCGGCAGTAGCATCGACCTTCCGGATATATTCACGGCTCAGATAGGTATCAGACTGGTCGACTACCACCATTTTGGCTTCGTGCACTACCTCGTTATTATATATGAAAGCGTATAGAAGAGGATAGATAAACGGAACCAGGAAGAAGAAGATCATAACGCCCGAATCTTTGAATACATTCTTCAGTTCGTCTTTCCAGATAAAAAAGGTATCTTGTATTCCCTCCCTTATTATATATCGTAAACGATGTTCTCTTTTCATTACTTTCTGATTTACGGAATATACTTAAAATACAACAGAGCCTTCTTCAAATTCCTTCCTATCAGGAAAGGTAAGATCAGGAAACCTGCCAACCAGACATATTCAGTCCATGTATAGAATAAATCCCTTCCGTTCAACGCCTGATCGACATAAATCAGGAAATAGTGACGAAGCGGGAACAAGTTACTCAGCGCCTGTAAAGTCGGATCCATCCCCAAGACAGGAAAAGAAAAACCGACAATAGAAAACGCAATCATACCGAATAAGCTGGCAAAACTCAACCCCAGACGCAAGGTAGGCAAAACTCCGATCATAAACACACCGACAGCCTGTGAAGCCAATACCAGCAGAATCATTGCCGATATCATAGGCATCCAACCGCTGTTTAGCGGGAAGGAGTTGAAACCATACAGAGCGGCACAACACATCATGGCCACCACGATAAATATCACCGTCTGCGGCAGCAACTTACCTAGCAAACTTACAGTCAATGAGTTTCCTCCGGTCTGCAACCATTGCCGTGAAGTTGAATACTTGATCTCCGTCCCAATACTGAAAACGGTAACCAGAAAGATCATCAGCTGCAATACACCGGGCAAAACCGTATTATTCAGATAAACCGAATAGTTCAGCCAAGGATTACCAATGACATGCGAGTCGATCACGATCGGCTGCAACTGTGCCATGATCTGGTCGGTGGTAAATCCTTTAGCCAGCCCGGTCTGCAATCCGACCGATGCACCGGCCAGTACGGACATCGTCTTCATATCCCTGAAAAGCAATGATGCGGCAATCAGATAGGTTGCATTCGTATAGAATGAGAGCGTAGGCTGCTTACCCGTTGTTGCCTCAACAGAAAAGTCTTTGGGTATATAGAAAATCCCGTACACATTTCCTTTTTGCATTTCCCGGCGTGCCTCGTCAAAAGAAGCGGTCTTATAGACAACTTCCGTCTGTGCAAAAGCATCGAGCTGGCGGATCAAATTGCGTGAAGTGGCCGAGCCGTCCATATCGACCACTGCAATGGGCAGGTTGGTCGGCAGTCCGTCTTTCATCAACGACAGGAAGAAGATGACACAGAGAGCCGGAGCGATCAGCATGCAGAAGAAGTAGATCGGCTTCGATGTCAACCGCTGTACCTCCCGCTTCGCAACCTTCCAGATACTATGTAAACCCTGCTTCAATGTCATAATATTTCGTTCCCTTTTTTCTTCATTACAACGGACATTCCAGGACGCAGGTCAGCAATCTTTTCCTGCGGACGGGCACGTACTTCGAACGTTTTCGAATCAAACTGGCCAGTCGTTTTAGTCGCTTTCCAGGCTGCATACGATCCCATATCTTTTAAATAATAGACTTTTAATTTAACCGGCTTATTGTCGAGTGCCGGAATAAAGGCATTCAATTCGGAACCGATCTTGATATCTTTCAGTAAATCTTCGCGAACACTGAAAGTAACCCACATATCATTCAAATCAGTGATATTCATAATCGGTGCCCCGGTCCCTACCAGCTCTCCTACCTGCGGAAAACGTTCGGAAACTTCTCCATCGATCGGTGAGATCAAAGCCGACTCTTTTAAATACGATTCCACTTCGGCAACTGCACCACCTGCCTGTTGTACCAATGCTGCTGCAGCCGCTTTATCTTCCGAGCGGGCACCATCCATCGCCATATCGTATTGCGATTTCGCAGCTTTCTCGGTAGCAACCATCGCTTTATAATTGGCTTCCGCCTCATCTCTTTTCTGAGCAGACATTACCCCCTTTTCATATAAGTTCTGAACACGGGTATACGACTTCTTTGCTATTTCAAGACCAGCCTGTGCCTTCTGCCACATTTCATAAGCTCCGGCTATTTCCTGCACACGAGCTCCTTTAATCGCCTTAGCACTTTGTGCTTCTGCAGCCTTCCGGGCGGCTTCCGCCTGTTGCAACTTAGCTAAAACTTCCGGAGTATTCAGATAGACCAGTGTATCACCGGCTTTTACCCGATCACCTTCATCGAAACGATAAGATTCTACACGTCCGGGTACTTTTCCTGAAATCCGAACCTGGTTTGCTTCGGCTTGCCCCATTATAATATCATCGGGAGGAGTCAGCAAGAAGAAACCGGTCAGTGCGACTAATCCGATCACGACTAATACCGTGATAAATGCCAACATCATGTTGCTGATCGAAAACTTTTTATTCTCGTTCATCTCTATATATTTTTATTGTTATTACTTCTGTTCATTGACAGACAGTTTACCCATCGCCTTGGTTAGGTAAACTTCCGTTAGTTTCATTTCTATCTGAGCATCTATCAGGCTGGAACGCGCGGATACCCAAGCGGTTTGTGCTTCCATCAGGTTCAATGCAGGAATTACGCCTTCTTCAAAGCCCAGGTTGGCATGACGAAGATTTTCTTCTGCATTTTCCATATTACGCGATGAAGCGATGTACTTCTTGTTCGCTTCATTCACCTTATACACAGACTGGTTCACTTGTAACTCTACTTTCTCACGTGCTTCCATCAACTGAAGTTTTTGGATACGTGTTTCCGCACGGGCGGCATTCCTCTTATGAGTACCTTCCCACCAGCCGGACAACGGGACTTTGACCATCACCCCTACATTGAACATTCCGGCAAACTCGTTTTTAAAACCATTGAATGCATTAGGATTAGTCACCAGGTAATTGGCAGACAGGGCTACATTAGGCAACATATCAGCCAACACGATGCGTTCTTTTTTCTGGTAGATTCTGGCAGCCAGTTCCAGGCTTCGCAATTCATCACGGTTAGCGAACGCTTCATTGACATTGGCTGAAGCCTCATTTGATTTTACAGGAAAATCCTCAATATTCTCATCGGCCAAAGCCATCGGATCATCCAGGGGAAGTCCGCATATCTGGGCAAGAAGCATACGCGAAAGGGCCAACCCGTTATCGACTTTAGTCTGCGCCATTTCCGCTTCATTCAGTTTCACCTTAACCGACAGACCGTCGGCTTGTGTAGCTACACCTTCCGAAATCATGGCCGTCACATCACTATCCATTTTTCGTAATAGATTGACATAAGCGTCAGCCAGCTTTTTCTTGTTGACAAGCGAAATGACCTGCCAGTAAGTCTCGTCAGTCTTATAAATGACTTCCTGCAACTGCAGGTCATTCATAGACTCTGCCAGCTCACGGGCATATTTGGTAATTTGATTGTAAGAGACGATCTTTCCTCCCATAAAAACAGGCTGAACCAATGAAACACCGCCTACCCAGATGTTCTGAACATCCAAATGCTGCATCTCATCGACACCTCCCATTAATTGTCCGAACACAGGCAGTTGAGCGATCGGTCCCAAAGCCGAACCGAGCTTAGCACTCAAAGCATCCATATCCAACAAATTGATATCTTTCTGATTCCACATATATCCTCCCATAGCTGAAAGTTGTGGAAAGTATTTGGTAAAGGCAGCCTTCCGCTCTTCGTCGGCGGCTTTCACTTTTTGCCCGGAGATCTGTAACTCCTTATTATTCTGGATAGCCAGATTCCGGCATTCTTCCAATGTCAGTGTCTGTTGGGAACTTGCATAACCAGACCAGACCAATAACCCTACTAATACGATAATCCGTTTCATCTTTTTATTGTTTTTTCATCCGGAGATTTTATATTATAAAACAATTTATCACCCTTATTCCTAAATAAAAAACAACAGGTTATCACCGATTGTTTACACCTAAACAGATATACATTCATCGTTCTCAGACAAATGTACGATTTATCGATGCAAAAGTACTGGTTTGCTTTAAATATAAAATTGAATTAATTCAATTAAAGATGCGCTTTTTCAGCTTGCAGTACCATGCATTACTGATCCCCATATACTGAGCAATATACTTGTCGGGGACACGTTGCATGATCCACATGTAGTGATTATAAAGATATTTGATGAATTCCTCGGCGGTACACGACTGCCGGATAGCAAACATAGAATAAAGTTTCGATATGATAGTAAGCATCGCATTCTGATAATAGGACGCAAATAACGGATAACGTAAAGATAGTTCTTCTATATGTACACGTGAAAACCGGAGCAGTTCGCCCGATTCCAACGCTTTGATTTCAAATTCGGATGGTGCCTGCGTAAAATACCCGATGGCAGACAGAAAAGGATATAAATAATCTGAAGAGAAACCTGTTACATACTCATCCCCCTTTTCACTTACATATAAATTAATGAATAAGCCTTTATTGATAAAATAGGCATCCTGGCATAGTTCACCTGTACGGAGCAGATAATCCCCTTTGTCGACAGATACCACCTGTGAGATATTCTTCAATTCATTTACAAAAACTTCATCGCGTGCCAGGGATTCCGGGAGATCCGCTAAAAGTTTCGCAAAGTAGTTATCTGTCTCCATTATTAATCTTCCAGAACGAAGTTTCTCTTTCCGATCATATTTCCATCAATGAATATATCCACGCGATAAGATCCAGGAGAAAGGAATTCCTCGATATCCCAATACATCGTAACCGGATATTCTTCTCCATCGTACTCGATCAGTTTTTTCATCGAATAGTTAATATCTTTTCCTTCGAAGGGGAAAACATCTGCACGGCTCTTTACAAGCACATCGTCATCCGGTTTCAGAATTCGTACATATACGGTCTTTTCTCCGACAGGAGCAGTGATATTCTTTGCGATACGGAAGTCTACGACGAAACGTTCCATTTTTTTGATTTTCTTAGCCAACTTTCCACGGGAATTGACCGGAGTCACCGTTATACCTGTCGCATCCAAACGGCTGGCAAGCGTAACACGTTCCGATAATTTTTCCTTTTCTTTCTTTAATGTAGCAGCCTGGGAAGTTGCACGCTGGTATTTTTGAACGACTTCTTTCTTTTCAACTTTCAGCTGTTCATTTTCTCTATTCAATGAATCGATCTGAGCGACATAGTTACGCATGATCTTACGAAGCGTTTCGAGCTCTTTCTTCAAACGGGCGATTTCTTTGGTATTGGTAGCCTTTACGGTACGCAATTCTTCCATCAAACGTTGCACCTTAGCCTGCTCGGTAGACAAAAGGTTCATCAGCGAATCATTCCCTACCTTAAATTGATATCCCTCATATTGCATCGACAACTCATTAAACTCATCTTCAAGCGATTCCTTATCCAAATCATAAGCCTGGACCAGGTCAGTCATCTGCTGTTTCTGCTGATAAATATAATACCCGGCACCACCGATAATCAGTAATAACACGATGATCGCCATGATTAATAATGAGAGCTTATTTATTTCCTTTGTTTCTTTCTTTTCTGTATCCATACGGTTCCTGATAAAATGAACGTACAAAGGTAATGTTTAATCGGATGTATTAAAACACATCCGCCCTATTTATACACTTTTTAAGAAAGAGGGATATCATTCAACATTTGCATAGTCAGATATGGGAGATGCGTTACAATATTTTAGAAATAAAATTACTACCTTTGCCCCACTCAATTAAATAATAACACTGCATGCACGAGAAACTTATTATTCTTGATTTCGGCTCGCAAACAACTCAATTGATTGGCCGCAGGGTCAGAGAGTTGAACATGTATTGCGAGATTATCCCCTACAACAAATTTCCGCATGACGCAACCGGCGTAAAAGGAGTGATCCTTTCCGGTAGCCCGTATTCTGTTTACGACGCCGATGCTTTCAAAGCTGATCTAAGCGAAATTCGCGGAAAATATCCGGTACTCGGCATTTGCTACGGGGCACAGTATCTGGCTTACACATCTGGTGGTAATGTCGAATCTGCAAACTCACGGGAATATGGACGTGCCAACCTGTCGTACGTTAACAACGAAGATCCACTATTGAAAGGGATCAACACAGGTTCTCAGATTTGGATGTCGCATGGCGATACAATAACCCTGCTTCCTGACAACTTTAAAGTAATCGCCAGCACAGATGATGTAAAGGCGGCTGCATATCATGTTGAAGGCGAGCAAACCTGGGGTGTACAGTTCCATCCGGAAGTATTCCACTCCACCGACGGAACAAAATTACTCGATAATTTCCTGAATATTTGCGGATGTGCCAAAGACTGGACTCCTGCTTCATTCATCGAATCGACTGTTGCCGAACTAAAAGAGCAACTGGGTGACGATAAAGTGATCCTGGCGTTATCGGGAGGTGTCGATTCTTCTGTTACAGCTGTTCTTCTGAACAAAGCTATCGGCAAAAATCTTACCTGTATCTTTGTAGACCACGGATTGCTTCGTAAGAATGAATTCGAAAACGTAATGAAAGATTACGAACATCTGGGGCTGAATGTGATCGGGGTAAATGCAAAAGATAAATTCTACAGTGAACTGGCCGGTGTTTCCGATCCGGAACAGAAACGTAAGATTATCGGTAAGGGCTTTATCGATGTATTCGACCAGGAAGCGCACAAACTGAAAGATATCAAATGGCTGGGGCAAGGAACTATCTATCCGGATGTGATCGAGTCTCTGTCTATCACCGGTACAGTAATTAAAAGTCACCATAACGTAGGAGGTCTTCCCGATACCATGAAGTTGAAGCTGGTTGAACCGCTTCGCCTTCTTTTCAAAGACGAGGTTCGCCGCGTCGGTATGGAAATGGGAATGCAGCCTCATCTGATCAAACGTCATCCGTTCCCGGGTCCGGGTCTGGGTATCCGCATCTTAGGCGATATTACACCGGAAAAAGTTCGTATCCTGCAGGATGCAGACGAGATCTATATGTCGCTAATGCGCGAATGGGGATTGTATGACAAAATCTGGCAAGCCGGGGTGATCCTGCTTCCGATCCAGTCTGTCGGTGTTATGGGTGATGAGCGTACCTACGAAAATACGGTCGCCTTACGTGCCGTAACTTCGACCGATGCAATGACTGCCGACTGGGCACAATTGCCTTACGAATTCCTGGCAAAAGTATCCAACGAGATCATCAATAAGGTAAAAGGGGTGAACCGCGTCGTGTACGATATCAGTTCCAAACCGCCTGCAACAATCGAGTGGGAATAAAAATACAAGAAGGATAATCTAATTAACTTAATAATTTTAGGAGGAATACGATGAAACAGGATATGATCGTTATTTTAGACCTGGGAAGTCATGAAAATACGGTATTGGCAAGAGCAATCCGTGCATTGGGTGTATACAGTGAAATTTATCCACACGATATTACCGTTGCGGAATTGAAAGCATTGCCAAATGTAAAAGGTATCATCATCAACGGTGGTCCTAACCATGTAATCGACGGTGTTGCCATCGATGTGGATCCGGCCATCTATACTGCAGGTTTCCCTGTTATGGCAGCCGGCCATGATAAGGCACAATGTGAAGTAAAACTCGCAGAATTCACCAATGACGTTGAAGCTATTAAAGAAGCTGTCAAATCATTCGTTTTCGATACCTGCAAAGCTGAAACAAACTGGAATATGACAAACTTCGTCAACGACCAGATCGAACTTATCAGACGTCAGGTTGGAAACAAGAAAGTCTTACTGGCTCTGTCGGGAGGCGTCGACAGTTCGGTTGTTGCTGCATTACTTTTGAAAGCGATCGGCGACAAATTGGTTTGCGTTCATGTAAACCATGGTTTGATGCGTAAAGGTGAGTCGGAAGATGTGGTCGAAGTATTCAAAAACCAGCTGAAAGCCAACCTGATCTATAAAGACGTAACCGATCGTTTCCTGGATAAATTGGCTGGTGTTGCTGATCCCGAAGAAAAACGTAAAATCATCGGTAGTGAATTCATTCGTGTATTCGAAGAAGAGGCCCGTAAACTGGACGGCATAGATTACCTGGCTCAAGGTACTATTTATCCGGATATCGTAGAAAGCGGAACAAAGACAGCCAAGATGGTAAAATCTCACCACAATGTAGGTGGTCTGCCTGAAGATTTACAATTCGAACTGGTAGAGCCTTTACGCCAATTATTCAAAGACGAAGTTCGTGCTTGTGGCTTGGAGCTCGGTTTACCTTATGAAATGGTTTTCCGCCAGCCGTTCCCTGGCCCCGGTTTGGGTGTACGTTGTCTGGGAGCTATCACCCGCGACAGACTGGAAGCTGTTCGTGAAGCCGATGCTATTCTGCGCGAAGAATTCCAGAAAGCCGGACTGGATAAGAAAGTATGGCAATATTTTACTGTCGTACCTGATTTCAAATCAGTCGGTGTAAGGGACAATGCCCGTTCTTTCGACTGGCCTGTTATCATCCGTGCCGTCAACACAGTAGATGCCATGACTGCCACCATCGAACCGGTAGACTGGCCTATCCTGATGAAGATTACAGATCGTATCCTGAAAGAAGTCAAAAACGTAAACCGCGTTTGCTACGATATGTCTCCGAAACCCAATGCAACTATTGAATGGGAATAACAGATATATCTGACTAAAAATATAACCCCCGGTATCATGCTATCCTGATACCGGGGGTTTCTTTTTATTATTTTCTAATCTCATTTATCAGAGGCTGTCTCAGTCTGTTCTATTTCTTTTATTACTCGGCAAGGGTTACCAACTGCCAATACATTCGATGGTATATCTTTTGTGACTACACTGCCGGCACCGATCACTGTATTGTCGCCAATGGTTACACCCGGAAGAATACATACGCCTGCACCTATCCATACATTATTGCCGATAGTAACAGGGCGGGCATATTCCAATCCACGATTTCGCTGTTCGGCATCCAAAGGATGACCGGCTGTATAGATACCGACATTAGGCGCAATAAATGCATTTGCACCAATACAGACTTTGGCACCATCCAGTATTACCAGGTTTACATTGGCATAGAAGTTCTCTCCTACCTCTATATTATATCCATAATCGCAGGCAAAAGGAGGTTCGATAATCAGATTCTCGCCGGTCTTACCCAGAAAAGATTTCAATAACTGTGTTTTTTCTTCCTGTTGTGAAGGGCGCAAACGATTATAATCATAAAGTAATTCTTTTGCCTTCTCACGATCCAGTAGCAATTCTCTATCATAATTAGCATCATACAATAGACCCAGATGGCATTTTTCTTTTTCGGTCATATTCGTTTTTATTAGTGGTTATCAACTTTGATAGAAATCTTTTAAAACTCACTGATTCAGTACATGTATCGTATGACAAGCGACCAATGCAGCCGTCTCCGTACGCAGTCGGCTCTCACCTAATGAGATAGGTTCAAATCCCTGTTGTAAGGCCAGTTCTATTTCTTCAGGACTGAAATCCCCTTCAGGACCAATAAGTACTAAAGCATTCTCACCCGGATGATACGTATGTTTCAGTAATGTTTTATCCCCATCCTCACAGTGGGCAATAAACTTACGGCCATCAAACGGCTGGCTTACAAATGCTTTGAAGTCTGTCATTCCAGCCAATTGAGGCAAGGTCGCTTTCTGCGATTGTTTCATAGCACTGACCAGTATCTTTTCCAGACGGGCCGGTTTTATTTCCCGGCGTTCCGAGAAACGACAGTTCAGACAAGTTATGAAATCAATACCTATTTCTGTTGCCTTTTCAGCAAACCACTCCATCCGATCCATATTCTTCGTAGGAGCAACTGCTATATGAAGACGGAAGTTCCACAAAGCCGGCTGTTCCCAGCTTTCCAGGATAGATACCTCACAATGTTTATGATGAGCACGGCTGATAGCCGCTTTATAAAAAGAGCCTTTACCATCAGTCAGTAAAATTTCATCGCCCTCAGTCAGGCGAAGTACACGGATGCAATGCCCTGCTTCCTCTTCCGGTAATTCCGGATTTACAGCTATATCCGGAGTATAAAATATCTGCATCTCAAATTATCAATTTTCAACTTTCAATTATCAATTACCCGAGTATCATGCCAATAATCGTAGCGGAAAGAACTGATACCAAAGCTCCGGCAATCATGGCAGGAAAGCCGAAACGAGTAATCATCTCCTTTTTTTCCGGAGCCAGCACTCCCATTCCACCTAATAAAATCCCGATAGACGAGATATTGGCAAAACCACATAAAATATAAGTAGACATCAATATGGATTTCTGGTACATAAACATACCGGCATCTTTCCATTCCTGCAACTGAAAATAAGCGACAAACTCATTCAGTATCGTCTTTTGTCCCAATAACGACCCAACCAACATAATATCAGGAGCAGGAATCCCTATCAGCCACATGAACGGGGCAAGGATCACGCCTAGTATAAACTGGAATGTCAATCCATGTGCTTTTCCGTCTGTTACCGAAACAATCCAGTCGTTCAAGCCGGTATATCGCCCGATCAATCCTTCCAACAAATAGTTTGCCAAAGCAACCAACGCAATAAATACCAACAACATAGCAGCAATATTTACCATCAAACGGATACCCGTCGAAGTCCCGGCCGCTAATGCATCCAAGGCCGTCGGATGAGCACTTTTCTTCTCCAGGCTGGCAGCATGATCGGCTGCAACTTCTGTTTGCGGACAGAGCATTTTAGCCAGGACGATCGACCCGGGAGCAGCCATTAAAGAAGCAGATATCAAATGCTTGGCGAACAGAACTCTCGCTACCGGATCACCACCGGAAAGCATACCTATATAAGTGGCCATTACTGTTCCGGCAATAGTACCCATTCCCGAAACCATTACCAGGAATATCTCAGAACGGTTCATAGCCGGCAGATAATTCTTAATCAATACCGGTGACTCGGTCATACCCATAAATATATTACCGGAAGTAACCAATCCTTCAGCACCTGAAATATTCATGAATTTTCGTAATAGCCAGGAAAAGGCTCCTACTACACGCTGGATAATTCCCCAATGATAAAAAAGAGAGACTAAAGCCGAAAAGAAAATAACGACCGGCAGAGAATGGATCAGAAATATAAACCCCTTGCTTTTCGTTGCATACGGACCAAGAAGAAAACCCACTCCGGCCTGAGTAAAGTCCATCAGTTTGATGAAAGCTTTGCCCACCAACTCGAGTGCCGTTCCGACAAAAGGAATATAAAGAACAGCCAAAGCAAATATCAGCTGCATAAAAAGACCTCCACCTATCAACTTCCAGTCGATCTGCTTCCGATCCTGACTCAAGGCATAAGCCACAGCCAAAACCGATACAATCCCCAATATTCCACGTAAAAGCGATTCAAGGCTAATCCCGCTCTGTTGTTCTATCATTCTGTTTCGTCCTCCTCCTCACGCCGACGGATCTCGTCTTTATACATCTTCGCATATTCGTAATTCTCATCAGAGACAGCTTCGTCCAGCCGTTCGGTCAACTCTTCTTCATCCAGAAGAGAAAGCCATTTCTTCAACTCTTCCTCGTCTTCTATATCTTCCGGCTCCTTGTCTAATAAAGAATATTCATCATCATCTTTATCACTCATAGAAGATACTTCTTCCAATACGACACCGCATTCGGTAACGATCTGGTCGGTTGTATAAATATCGCATTTTACACGTAAAGCGATGGCTATCGCATCTGAAGTTCGCGAGTCAAGACGCACCTGGGTAATTCCGTCATCGAATAATAATTCGGAATAGAATACCCCGTCTTCAAACTTATAAATAAAAACTTCACGTAACTGAATGCCGAAAGCCTGCGCAAAAGTTACAAACAAGTCGTGAGTAAGAGGTCTGGGAGGCGTAATATGTTCCAATGCAATAGCAATAGATTGTGCCTCTGATGTTCCTACTATAATAGGTATACGACGAGCCCCGTCTTCCTCAGCCAGTATCAATGCATACGCACCTGACTGGATCTGACTATTGGTCAGCCCCTGAACCCGTAATTTTATTTTTGTATCCACACCATATAAATTTATAGTAACTATACAAAAGTAATATTATTTCGGAATTAAAAGTGGGAAAGGCTGAAAATGATTGAGTAAGGTATATAAAAAAAGAAAAGGTCATCCGTCACGGACAACCAATCTTCATTGCTAACCTTAAATCTAATACCATGAAAAACACAATGCAAATATAAGTACTTTATGTTATTCAGCATAGTTTTCCAGCACAAAAAGGTTCTTTTTTAGCAATATTTCAGTAAAATAACCCCTTGTTTAAAGGATACTAACATAATATAGATGTTATTTTGTATGATTATCTGCTTTTTCTTTCATTCGTTGAACTCGTTTCTCCGTTTCCGGATGGCTGGAAAAGAGCTGACGAAACTTTGAAGACTTTGGAGCTTCCTCACTCAATTTCAACAGTTTAGCCAACGAGTCATGCATACTATACGGATCATATCCATTTGCTACACTGAACTCAAAGCCATAATCATCTGCTTCATTCTCCTGCTTTTGCGAATACTGGGCACCGGCCAAAGCGGTAGCCAGATCGCCTAGCTGAGAATCAGACAACTTAGCAACAACATCGCTGGTTGCCCCTGCCGCATTCTTGGCTGCCGAAGTCAAATAGGCATTCTTCATCGCATCTTTCGAATCGGAGTGAAGTACATGACCGATTTCATGGCCAATAACAGCCATCACTTCATTGTCGTCCATAATCTCCATCAAACCACCACAAACACGTACACTTCCGTCGCCACAAGCAAACGCATTTACATCAATTACATTGTATACTTTAAAGTTCAATTTCAGTCCATCCACCTTTATATCTTTTGTCAGTTTTTCCAGACGCTGTCCCATTTCGGTATCGGGACCTGCCACTTCATTGTGGGTATCCATCCACTCGATATACTCGCGACTCATAGTTGCAATATCCGTATCACTCAAAGTAACCGCCTTAGCGACGTCGGTTGCTGCACTTACAACTTTCTTGGTGTTAATAGTTTTCCCTCCGATTTTTAACTGTGCGGATGCTGTTAAACTGACACCCGCCAGAAAAGCTAAAGATAATAACGTTGTTCTCATACTCAATTTGTTAATGTACATACTTAGTTCGTTTGTATTTGTAAAAATTCTTCCAGCTGGTTAAATGTGACATCTTTCAAAATGACTATCTTGTCCTTATCCAATAAATAAAGTGTGGGTATGGCTTTCAGATCATATCTTTCATCGTTCTTTAAAGAAACTGATTCGTCATAGGAGTTTATCCAGCTTGCCGGCACATCCGGTATATGCTTTTTCCAGGCTTCCAGATCTTCGTCGGGATAAACTGCCAATATTTTCAAGGTCTTATCTTTTTGCAACTTCTCTATCAACGGAGAGTCTTGTATCTGTCCGGTTATTTCTTTGCAGGCATGACAATCCGGATTATAGAAGAACAATAAAAGATAAGGGGCTTTTACATTATATAATGTACCCGTTTTCCCATCGGCAAGTGTATAAGTGAAATCCGTTGCCGCTTCCCCTACCCTGTTCTTCAAGGCCAGGTCCAGTAAATGGGCCGGACGGATCTTATTCGCGTCATCAAAAACAGAGGCTGACAAGATCGATTCCAATACGTTAATATATAAAGATTCATCACGCATCGGGGAATTAGGATCGTACAGATATTTTTCATACAGGTCGGCCATATAAGCAAAGACGGTACTATCGGTTTCCGCTTTATGCATCATACTTTTAATAGAAGATGAAGCTACCTCCGGAGTTACATATTTCATCAGGTCGATATAGTTGGAAACAGCCTGCTCCGTTATCTCCGGCAAGTGCACATAAGCTGTATCCGTAAAATCAAACTTATCCCAATAATGTTCGACTAAATACTTAGCACGTTCTCCCGGATCTGTTATCATACTGGGGACAGATACCATTTCAAACGTTCGCGGTGTTGTATCCGTATTTTCTGTTTTTGTTGCTTGCTGACCGTGACATGAGTTTAAAATCAACGAGAATGCCAGCAAACAAAGCACTCTGACTATCATAGTATTACGTTTTTATAGCACAAAGATATAATATTATCGAAGATAAGAGAGAAATATCACATCCATTTCTTAAAAAACATACGAACAAAGCAACAAACGCTCCCGACAAACCTGGCTGCCGATAATCATAAACAAGCCTGTCGACAATTGTCGGCAAGCTTGTTCATAATTATCAACAGGCTTGCTCACAATTGTCGACAGGCAAATGAAAACTGACCGAAGAATAAAATCGTAAGCCAGAAATTAAAATCTGACTGATGAATTACGAGAAAACTACTTGATACGACCTGTGCCATCCAGGAAGTTCAGGTAAGCCTTTTGGCCTGCTGAAACATTCACCGCTTCCTGATCTCCTCCGTTTTTCCGATATTCAATTTTATTGTTCAGAATGGTAAACTCGGAGCGCCACCAATCGGTCGACGGCAACTTGATACACATACGCAAGGCACCAGAAGCCACAAATGCCGGTGAAATAAACTCACCTTCTCCGTTCGGAACGGTAAACTTACGTGCCTCATCAAATATATCCCAGCCGCCGGAAGGATCACCGGTCAGATAGATATCGGGAGAAAGGAATTCGAGGGTATAACTCAAAGCTTTTCCATCCAGAGCAGAAGTAACGACCATGATATACCAGCCGGCATTCTTCACACCGATATTCTGTCCGCCACTGCCATCATCCACACCGGATACACCAGCATAGGAGGCTGATGCGTCAGGAACAAGACCTTCCGCATAAGCGACCTGGTTACCGTCCCAAGTGGGTTGGGCATTGAACTTCATCACATTATTTCCTCCGAAATACTGTACGGACCAGAATTTCCCCGGAGTATCCGTTACCGGAATCATTTCTACCCATTTACCCCAGCTACTTCCGGACGCAAAATCACCTACCAGAAATATCTGAGCGGGTAAAGATACGGGAGGCTCTACGTTATACCCCAAGACCTTCGGCAGTTCGATTACGTTGGAAACAATCTGTCCCATTCCATTGTTCGACAAAGCAGCGTTCAAACGAATATAGACCGGCATCGGTGTTTCCGGCAATTCGGTACTCCCGTTCGATACTTTCCACAAGTCCAATAAAGCCATAGCAAACTCCATTGCATCCACTTTCAGGTCCGGTAGGATGTAAGTGGCGGACAGAGTGACGTAATTGGCTTTTGTTCCCGCTGTTTCGTCGGCATCCTTGAAGGCGTTTTCCAAAGAGAGTTGTACCTTATAGGCTGTGGAGGCCACATAGCCGTAGTTAGGTTGCGAACAAGTCAGTTCGATAGTTGAAAGATTCTTCAGGTCATACACATCGGAAGCCTGGGCCGGAGTGTTCAGGTTGAACTCTGTCGGTTCCTGAAATACCGGATTATCGTCTCTGCCGTCTCCGCAACCGGCCCATAATAATGAACCGGAGAGGAGAAGAATAAATATATTAAGTTTCTTCATTTGTTTACAGATTTAGATGTTTTTACTTCAATGATTCATAACCAGGGTTCTGAACCAGATTCGGATTGGCTGTCAGGTCGCGGTCGCTGATCGGATAGATATTGAAACGACTGTCGATATTGGCCACACCTTCCAGTGTACCCCCTTTATAAGCCCAGGCATAATCTTTCGTGAACTTACCAAAACGAACCAGGTCTGAACGGCGTTGGCCTTCCCAGTATAATTCGCGGGCACGTTCGTCGAGGATAAAGTCGAGCGTGAGATCGGATGCTGTGATATTGGCACTCTTATCTCCATTAGCCCGTTCACGAAGCAAGTTTACGTATTCAACAGCTTGTGCCTTATTGGTGCCGGCTGCATTGCGGGCTGCACATTCTGCATAAATCAGATAGATATCTGCTAAACGGAACAATGGAAAATCAGTGTTCGGATCGGGAGTCGGCGTTACCGGTGCACCGTCCCAGCCCAGGTTGGTGAATTTATAACATAGATAGCCTGAGTTCCAGTCCTGCATTTTCGATTCAGGCGTGCGTGTTCCGGCACCGTCATAAAAAGCATACCGTTTATCTTTCTTTACCAAACTACCATGGCTATCCGTACCGGCATCCGGACTTCCACTGAAGAATTCGATCATCTGCTGTGTCGGCTTCAGGCAAGTCCAGGAAGAAGACATACCAAACCACGTTTGATCCATATCGCCTCCATAAGCAGCAGCAGTCAACATAATTGTACTACCGAAGCTTTTTGCATTGACGTTGTCAAAGGGAATGGCGTAAATGATTTCGTTCTTATGCGTACCGGTCAGATGGTTTTCGCCACAGAACAGGTTAGCATAATTATCTTCCAGACCGAAGCCGGCATCGATCACTTTTTTGGCATAGACAGCTGCTTTATCATACATCGGTGTGCCGACGTAGACTTCCGCATTCAGATACATCTTGGCCAGAAGCGTGTTAATGACAGGTTTGGTTACACGCCCGTAAGTTACCATAGAAGGTGTTTCGTCCAGGTTACCGTTCTCTGATAGATCGACCAGCTCGGCAACGATCTTATCAAAAAGGGCCTGCGCTCCTATTTGTGATGGCTTCCAGGATTTATCGTCCGTTGGACTATCGTCCCATACAAGACCCGGATTACGGTAAAGGTCTATCAGGTAATAATAGTTCATGGCACGCAGACCGCGCACCTGGTCACGATATTTCTGAACATCAGGGATATTACTTTCAGCAGAGTAAACATCCAGAAATTCTTTACAATAACGGACATTCAACATAGCACGCTGATAGAAAGAATAGGCATACGGCAAAGTATAATCCCAGTTGAGCTGGCATAATTCAACAATACCTTCATCCGCCCAGTTCCAGATCGCCTCATCGGAAGGGAACAACTGCAAAGAAAGCAATCCGCGGAGAAATACCAGCGAACCCTGATCGCCTCCTTGTAAATCGGGTTCAACATTCGGATCGGACGAGTTACCCGACAGGCCGAAGCCGGAATAGATTTTTGCCAGAAACGCCTGACAATCGGCTGCGTTGTGGATAGACTGGCTGGATTTATCCAGTATAGGTTCCTGGTCCAGATCCCCCAGACAGGATGTAGCCCAGACGCAACATAAAGAAGCAATGCCTAACGATATATATTTTTTCAGTTTCATGATCGATACGTTTTAGAAATTAATGTTAACACCGAACAATACAGTTACCGGACGAGGATAAACGTTGTTATCCATACCGTCGTTCACTTCAGGATCGAGACCGTCATATTTAGTAATGATGATCGGGTTCTGTACGGTTGCATAGAAACGGGCGTTACAGCCTTTTACCAGGAACCGGTCTACATTATATCCCAATGTAATATTATCAATCTTGAGGAATGATGCGTTCTGGATATAGTAGTCGGACAAACGTTGACGTGACTGGAAACCAGTTTTCAACACCGATGTAGGTTTATTACTCAACGCATTGTTTCCGAACAATTCGTTGACGCCCAATGCAGCATTGGCTGCCGTTGCGTTAAAGTTGTAATTACCCAGGCTGATACGTCCGTTGAAACCGAAGTCCCAATTCTTGTAAGTAAATTTTGAGTTAAAGCCCATCAGGACATCTGCCACCGGGTTCTTATAGCGATACAGGTCGTTGTCGGTTATCACACCATCACCGTTACGGTCTACGTATTCTCCTTCGATAGGATTTCCATCGGCATCATAAACCTGCTGGAATACATAGAATGAACCCGGTGCATATCCGACACTGTGGATTTTCAGGCGTAAACCTCCATCACCACCTGTCGACTCGTAACGTTTACCTGGAGAGTCCGAGTTATCGTTATAGGTCAGTTCCGTAATCTTTGTTTTGTTGTAAGCTACATTAAATCCCAGATCCCAGCTGAAATCGCGGCTTACGATGGGGCGGGTATTGATAGAAAACTCAACTCCCTTATTCTCCAATGAGCCGATATTCGATACGACATACTCGGCAAAGTCGGTACCTGCCGGAACGTTTACTTCCGCATTGATCAGGTCTTTTGTCTTACGGAAATAGCCATCGACAGAACCGGTGATCCGGCCGTTCAGGAAACCATAGTCGAAACCGACGTTGTAAGTCGTCGTCGTTTCCCATTTCAAATTCGGGTTGGCGGCAGTCGGAGCCATTACATTTACCCAGGTAACGTTTCCTGCGGCATCATAAGTCGGATACATAGCTCCCCCTTTTCCATCCCGATAGAAAGAAAGGTACGGATAATCGCCCTGGTTGATATCCTGCTGTCCGGTAACACCCCAGCCTAAACGCAGTTTCAGTTCATCCAAATTACTGAAATCTTTCATGAAGCCTTCTTCGTTAATCTTCCAACCCAAAGCCAGTGACGGGAATAGTCCCCAACGCTTGTTCTTGGCAAAACGGGAAGAAGCATCATCACGTAGGGTGAAAGTCAACAGGTATTTTTCCATCAGCGAATAGTTCATACGACCGTAGAAAGATGCAAGTACATATTTTGTATCTGTTTCCTTAAACTCATTACTTACTGTTGTATTCTGTCCGAATGTTTCGGGTTTGCGGGACAGATAGTAAGTCACATTGTCTGTTTTAGTACGGTAACTCTGGTAAGAATATCCGGCCATGATATCGAAACGGCTGGCCAATGAAGGCAATTCTTTCGCATATTGAGCATAGAAATCGAACAGTTTGTTATTATGTGAACTGTTATAGATACGGTTGCTTCCGGTGGCATCGTCGTCCGGCTGGTAAGAACCAGGAGCGTTCGGATCGACATATTTTTTACCTTCTACGGAGGCATAATCGATACCCATATTCATATTGAACCGCAAGTCTGGTAAGAAATGCAGTTTGTAATCGAACTGAGCATTTCCGATAAAAGACTTTGCCGTTGAACGGTCGTTAGTCATTTCCAACATGGAGACCGGGTTGACACCGGCTGAAGTCGACCTTGTTCCGTCAGGCGTATAATCACCAGTCCAAGTGAAAAAGCCACCGTACTTACTATTATTATATACCGGCTTGGTAGGATCGAAAGCGACAGCACTGCCCAAGGCGCCGGTATCAGCAAAACGGTTCTTAATATAAACACCTTTACCATTCAGGTTTACGTGCAGATGATCGTTGAAGAAAGTCGGAGTCAACGAAAGACTTCCCGTATAACGCTGAAAGTTGGATGTTTTCAGAATACCGTTCTGATCGGTATATCCGAAAGAGACACGATAAGGCATAAATTCCTTTACAGAGCCATACGCACTGATATTATGATCGGTTGAGACTGAAGTACGCAACACTTCATCCTGCCAGTCTGTACTGACCCCCGGATAGAGGTTCAATGCAGTCCGCATTCCTTCTGTTGTACTCGGTGAGTTTGTGATATAATCGCGGAACTCATCGGCACTCATCACATCCATTTTATTACGCTTGGTACTGATCGATACATTTCCGCTATAATTAATCTTCACACTGCCGCTCTTTCCTTTCTTTGTCGTGATAATGATAACACCATTCGACGCACGAGAACCGTAAATTGCTGTTGCCGAGGCATCCTTCAAGACTGTAAAAGATTCGATATCAGCCGGATTGATCGTGCTCAACGGGTTGCTTAACCCGTCAGGAGCACTATTGCTCATGATCACCCCGTCAATAACCACTAACGGATCATTTTTTGCCGACAAGGACGAACCTCCACGGATACGGATCGTTGAAGACGAACCCGGTTGTCCGGTAGAAGAGGCAACAGATACACCTGCCACTTTACCCATCAACATATCCTGCGGACTGATCTGCAATCCCCGGTTCTTCTCGTCCGGCTTGATAGCAGTGACAGATCCGGTGGCATCATTTTTCTTCACCGTACCGTAACCGATCACGACTACGTCTTCCAACATCTGGGAATCTTCTTCCAAAAGAATATTCATGTTGGCAGCAGCCGGAAGTTCCAATGCTTTATATCCGATAAACGATACGGAAAGGATTTGACCTTTGGAAGCAGACAACATAAACTGACCATCCACATCGGTGACAGTACCGTTCGTTGTCCCTTTTATAATGACATTCGCCCCGATAACCGGTTCTCCTGTAGGATCTTTCACAACTCCAGTCACTGTTATTTGCTGGGCAAACACAGAGATGGACATACACAAGCCTGCGATGAGCATCAACAAAGCTTTAAACCTTAAACGTTTCATGTGCTTAAATTTAAGTTCTTTACAAGTTTACTTAATAACCTTAACAATCCTTATACCTTATAGATTTTTTAACCCTTTTATATCTTTCAGCTCTTTCACCTCGCAGATACTGATCGCGTAGCCACCACCACTGGCAGCCTTCAAATTCAATTTGCTCTTGTTTGTCAACAGTCCTTTCTTAATAGTATAGGCCTGCGGATTATTTTTCCAGTCGGCATCTTTTGCATCGGCATATACTGTTGCGATGTATTTCTTACCCGGTTCGAGGAAGTCGAAAGAAAGACGTGAGTCATGCCCGTTCTCGTCTGCCGTACAACCGACAAACCAGTCACCTGTACCTTTTGCCTTACGTGCAATCGTGATATAATCGCCCGGCTCGGCTTCCAGATAAAGGGATTTTTCCCAATCGAGAGCAACATCTTTGATGAACTGGAAAGCGTCGGCATATTGTTCGTAATGTTCGGGAATGTCGGCTGCCATTTGAAGCGGGCTGTACATCGTTACGTAAAGAGCCAATTGGCGTGCCAGCGTGGAACGTACCTGTGAGGTGTTCGACGGGTTCATCGCACTGCAATGTGTTTCGAAAATACCCGGTGTATAATCCATCGGGCCACCGATCAGACGGGTGAACGGGAGGATCGTGGTATGGTCGACATTATTACCTCCGAACGATTCATACTCGGTTCCGCGAGCCGATTCGTTTCCGATCAGGTTCGGGTACGTACGGCACAGGCCGGTCGGACGGGTGGCTTCATGGGCGTTTACCATAATCTTATAATCGGCTGCTTTCTTTACAGCATACAGATAATGGTTACACATCCACTGTCCGTAATGATGTTCGCCGCGAGGGATGATATCACCGACATAACCGCTTTTCACACTGTTGTATCCGTTGTCTACCATGAACTGATACGCTTTGTCCATATGACGTTCATAGTTACGTACGGAAGCCGAAGTTTCATGGTGCATCATCATCTTGATACCTTTGCTCGCCGCATAACGATGGATTTCCTGTACATCGAAATCAGGATAAGGAGTTACGAAGTCGAATACATAATCTTTGCTTTTTCCGAACCAGTCTTCCCAACCTTCATTCCATCCTTCCACCAGGACAGCATCAAAACCATTGGCAGCTGCAAAGTCGATATAACGTTTCACATTAGCCGTATTGGCTGAATGGCGACCGTTCGGTTTCACCTTTGTGTAATCCGTTTCGCCCAATTTGACACTGCTCAACTCATCCGTATAAGCCCATGTTCCTTTATTGGTGATCATATCCCACCAGATACCGATATATTTAACCGGCTTGATCCAGGAAACATCTTCCAGTTTACAAGGTTCGTTCAGATTCAGGGTAATGCGTGAAGCCAGGATGTCACGCGCATCGTCATTTACGATAACAGTTCTCCACGGAGACTGGCACGGCGTTTGCAAATATCCTTTGTCCCCTTTTGCATCCGGAGTAAGCCAGGATTCGAAGACCATATTCTTATCATCCAGATTGAGGTGCATACAAGAATAGTCTACCAAAGCTGCCTCATGCAGGTTGATATACAAACCATCCTCCGATTTCATCATCAACGGTGTCTGAACGCCAGTCTGGGAGAAAGGTGTTTGTGAGGAGTTAGGCGTAACGGCTTCTTTCATCAACCCGCGGATCTCGCTCAGGCGGGAAGTCACCGTACTGTATTCCTGTGTGTCATAATCGCCCGGCAACCAGAATGCCTTATGGTCACCCGCCATGGCAAACTGCGACTTTTCTTCCTTGATCACGAAATAATTCAGCTCCTTCTGCTGGGGAAATTCATAACGGAAACCCAACCCGTCATTAAACAGGCGAAAACGGATAACGATAGAACGGTCGTTTGCCGGTTGATCCAACGTAACAGCCAGCTCGTTATACTGATTACGAATTTCTTTTTCTTCTCCCCATACCGGTTGCCAGGTTTCATCGAAAGCAGCCGTGCGGGTATCCGTTATTTTGAATCCGTCATACAGGTTCGTCTTTTTATCCAACGCAGCAACATCTTTGCGTTGTTTGAACTCGAAGTCGACAGCGGCATCCGCATCTTCCTTCTTCAACTCCAACCCTAGTTTACTGGGTTTGATCACTTCTTTCTGTTTATAACTCAGGTCATAAACCGGTGCACCCTTTTCATCCAGCTTGAAAGTCATTTTCAGATTTCCATCCGGTGAAAGTAATTGTTGGGCGTATGACACCGCACAGCAGCCGAACAATGCGGCCAAAAACAAAATACTACGTTTCATGGTGTTATATGATTTATATTAACATTAAAATTCAAGGATCATAACATCTCTTGCAGAAAGAGACAGGGAAGAATCCAACCGGATACTCTTGCCACTCAGCAACTCATTAGCCGAAGAAGCAGGGAGAATTTCCCGGTAGGGAGCAAGGTCAAGCATTTTCTTTTCATCCGTACCGTTCAGGAAAACGACAATGGAACGGTTACCCAATCGTCTTTCGTAGACATAAACACCGTTGCGCGGAATGAAATGTGTATAGGAACCTTTGGCGACCACCTCATTTCCGGCACGCCACCGAAGGAGTTTCTGCATATAGACGAATGCTTCCGTCTGCAACGAATCACGTCCTGCCGGGGTGAACGCATTTACTTTATCTCCTTTCCAGCCTCCGGGAAAATCGTTACGCAAAACACCGTCGCCGTTCGCTTTATCACCGGCCATCAATATTTCTGTTCCGTAATAGATCTGGGGGATCCCACGGACAGTCAACAGAAAAGCCAGTGCTTGTTTATAACGGTTCAGGTCGGAAGACGGTTTCGTTTTATAGAAGCGTGAGGTATCGTGGTTATCCAGGAATACCAACAGGTTCATCGGATTGGCATACACAATATCCTGTGACAGATAATCATAAATCTTCGCCAGCCCTCTGTCCCACTCGTTCGTTTCCTCATCGAAAACATACGACATCAGACCATTCAACGGAAAGTCCATCACGGTAGGTAAATAAGAATTGCGAGGATAAGCCACCTTACTGTCTTCCTGCCAGAAAGAAACACCCACATTGCTGCCAAGCCAGGTTTCGCCGACAATATTAAAATCAGGATATTCCGCTTTGACAGCCCGACACCAGCGTGCCATCATCTCAAAGTCTGCATACGGATGTGTGTCCTGACGGATACCGTCTATTCCGGCATATTCGATCCACCAGATACTATTCTGTATCAGATAGGTAGCCACATGACGATTGCGTTGGTTCAGGTCGGGCATGGATTCGGTGAACCAGCCGTCCACACTTTTCGTCTTGTCGTAATTCGAACGGTGTATATCCATTTGCGGCATAGTCTGATAAGAGGTCTGTGTGTAATTATCCTGGAAGTTGAACCAGTTGTCGGACGGTTTATCTTTAAAGAAGAAATGTTCGCTGCCACAATGGTTGAAGATCATATCCATCACAATCTTCAAACCCTTATTATGGGCAGCATCTACCATCCGGCAGAAGTCCTGATTACTACCCAAACGCGGATCGACGGCATAATAATCAGTGATCGCATAGCCGTGGTAAGAACCTTCGCGCATGTTGTTTTCCAGGATAGGGTTCAACCAGATAGCTGTCACACCCAGATCGGTAAAGTAATCCAGATGATTTTCTATTCCTTGAATATCACCTCCGTGACGGGCGAAAGAATCGGAACGGTCTACCTTGTTTTCCAACATTCCCGTAACACGGTCGTTGTCGGGATTGCCATTCGCGAAGCGGTCAGGCATGATCAGATATAATACATCAGAAGCATCAAAACCTTGCGCTCCGGCAGGACTGTCTTTGCGGTCTTTGATCTGATAAGGAATAACGGTCTGCTCACCGTCCTTCTTCAAAATGATATCGAATTGTTGCGGAGTCGTCTCCGTCAAATCCAAGTATACTAATAAGTAATTGGGATTTTCTAACCGGACAATTTCTTTGATACGGATATCCGAAGCCGACAGAGATATATTATCTGTGGAGATATCGTTACCGTATAATAAAATCTGCAACTCGGTATTCTGCATGCCGGACCACCAGAATGCCGGTTCTGTTTTCTGAACATTCAAAGCCGATATTCCGGGTAGATTGAAGGTCAGACATAATACAATCGTAATAATAATTTGTTTCATGGATGATTTGTTTGTTAACGGAAGCAAATGTAGAGGGTTAGTCAACCGAAAACTTTTACTAGAAAAAAAATCAAAACTCTTAAAAGTATCTTTCTACTGATTAACAGACATATAGCTTCAAGCAAACAGAGCAAAAATCAAAACGGATTAGAAAGAATTATAGTACAATATAGGGAGTATATTCATTAATTATAGAGGTAATATTGCCCCAGATCAGCCCAAGAGCCCAAATCTCGTTTTAAACGAACGAAAACTCGCTTTAAACGAGGCTACAGTTCGTTTAAACCGAGTTTTTAGGGAATTCGGGATGGTGAGCAATAGAAATCACCTTCTCATATTCAGTCTTTTTAGATATTTATTTATCGTTATATTCTTCGTCAGTTACAGGTTCATACCATTGGGTAGCTCCCAAATACACTTTCGTATTAACGGCTATATGAGTGAAGCCACTGTCAGGAGCCGCTCCATGCCAATGTACAACATCAGCCGGAATGGCAACGACATCACCGGGATGCAATACCTGTATAGGCTTCCCTTTTTCCTGATAGTAACCTTTACCTGCAGTGGCGATCAGAATCTGACCACCCGGATGCGAATGCCAACTGTTGCGGGCTTTCGGTTCAAATACTACGTCCGATACCACAACATCGAAAGTTTCACTGTCGGTCATCAACCGTTGAAGGTAAGCCGTACCGTTGAAATTAGTTCCTTCAATAACGTTGCCTTTAGGAAATATGGATACAGAAGTGTCCGGTTGAGTAGTTTCAACCTTATCTGACTGCTTTAGGTTGCAAGCAGCGAGTACTGCAACCGATAATAATAAAAACAGAATCTTTTTCATGTCGGATTTTTATTTGAGATATTGTTTGAAGAAACTGTCCAGTTTGGGCAGCGTGATTTTCAGATACTCCGGCTGGTCGTACAAATCCACGTGTGTAGCTCCCGGCACGACAAACAGTTCTTTCGGTTCAGCCGCTTTCTCATAAGCATCTTCAGAGAAATAGGCCGATACAGCATTCTCACCCACAATAAAAAGTATCGGGCGCGGTGAGATGGTTTCTATCTGCACAAAAGGAAAGAAGTTCATCATCGGTGCAAGACTCGTGTAGGAATAATAACCCGTGGAGTTTGGATGCTGTCCGCGCTCCGGATTGTCGTAGTAATCGAGGAAGTCGATCGCAAACTTCGGTGTCGAAGAGTCGACCTTCTCGGGCAGGGCACGGATATCCTTACGTGCAGCACCACCATATTCAGCCGTGCGCTGAACGCCGATAGCATCGAGGATTGCCATACGTTGCTCATACGTTTGTGAATCTCCAACACCTTGACGGCGGGCACACCCCATGTCATACATGCTGATTGTTGCAAGTGCCTTGATGCGGTGATCGATCTGTGTGGCACTTACAGAGTAGCAGCCACCCCCACAGATGCCGATGACACCTATTTTATCGGGATCGACAGCCGAGTGGTTCGACAGGAAGTCGACGGCTGCGCTGAAATCCTCAACCCGCACTTCCGGCGACTCGATATGACGCGGATAACCACCGCTCTCGCCATAGTGAGAGGCATCGAAAGCCAACGTTACATAACCGAGTTCCGCCAGCTTACGGGCATGAAGTCCCGATGTCTGTTCTTTTACACCACCAAAGGGATGACCGACGATGATAGCGGCATACTTCTTTGCTCCATCATAACCTTCCGGCAAATAAAGGTCACCAGCAATATCTGTCAGAAAACGGTTGTGGAAAGTAACTTTCTGCACTTTCACTCCATTTCCCAATGACCGGGACGGGGCAGCGGAATAAACAGACAGCCCCTTGCTTTGCAATAGTTCGTTCAGTACCAACCGTCCGGCATCAGCTTCACTATGACCTATATTTTTCTCAACAATTCCAAGCAAGTTACGCAACTCGTCGGAAGTGATACCGACATTCATTGCTATATTCATATGGCTGCGCAACATTGGCTCCACTCCTTTACCAAGTGAAGCGATTACAGCAACGGTAACCAGTTCACGCTCAGAATAGGTCAATACGTCCCGCTCAAAAAGGTCGGCAAAAAGATGTTCTTTGAGGAACACTTCGATTTCAGGAGCCAATACAGCATAGCCGGCTTTCGGTGCATCGGCTGGCACACCCGATATTTCTGCCAAGATGTCCCGTCCCCGTTCATATTTGCTGCGGGTATTGGTGATCGGTGACGCTTCACGCCCCCAATTTTCCTTGATACCTTCTGCCTTACGTTCATCGAGTACCTCGACGAGGGTTTGCAGTCCGCGCAATGCCCGCGGGAATCCGCAATAGGCGTAGGTATGTACCATTACTTCTTTGAGTTCATTGACAGTCATGCCGTCGTTCAGACCTGTAACGAGAGCCGGTTTCAATTGATTGAGGTCTCCCCTGCTCACAAGAGTGGCGATCTCTGCAATGTGTTGTCGTTTGTTGTTCATAGTTTGTTCCTCTTTAGAAGTTTGTGCGGCTGCATTTCCGTACCAAAACAGGATACAGAACAAGGCCATCATAAATTTTGATTCTATTTTCATAATCCTGAAGTTTTATTTACCTGTTTTATCTGATGCAAAATTAATTCGGTATTTCCATACCGACCGGTTATAAATTACAGATTAAAGGATAATTATTACGGATTTATCCTTGCAGCCCGATATGCAGGACAATAATCACAGCACTATACCGCCCGAGGATGTGATGCGTATAATTATTACAGATCGGAACAGACAACCCGAAGATATTTCTTACATTTGTAAAGGAACAATGAAACAAGCTATCATGGAGAAGATTATAAAACTAAATACAGTCAAAGACTACAATGACTTTTTGGGTATAGAAACTCCCCATCCCTTAGTAAGTGTGATCGATGCGTCGAAAATCAAACCGTTGCACCATACCCGTAAAAATATCGGATTCTATGTCATTTATCTAAAAGACATTAAGTGCGCCGACCTGATTAAATACGGTCGGAATTTTTACGATTTTCAAGAAGAGACACTGGTATTCGCCGCACCGGGACAAGTGATCGGAAACGATGATACGGGCGAAGAGTTCCAACCCAAAGGATGGTGGCTGACTTTTCAACCCGAATTATTACATAGTACGCCACTGGGACGCCACATACAGGACTATACATTCTTTTCCTATGCCGTCAATGAAGCACTGCACCTTTCAAAGCAGGAGCGACAGACCATTATTGATTGCATGATGAAGATCGACGAGGAAATCCAGGGAGCGACGGACAAGCACAGTAACCAGATTATCGCCTCAGCCATTGAGTTGTTGCTTAACTATTGCAGCCGGTTTTATGACCGCCAGTTCATGACCCGTAAAAAGGAAAACAAGGATACGCTCATTATTTTCGAAGCGTTACTGAACAACTATTTCACATCGGATAAGCCTCAATTATTGGGAACGCCGACAGTAGCTTACTGCGCAGATCAACTGCACTTATCAGCTAATTATTTCGGAGACCTGATCAAAAAAGAAACAGGTTCTTCCGCACAAGAATATATTTTGTCGAAAACAATGAATACAGCGAAAGAACTACTCACCGACCCGACTAAATCAATCAGTGACGTCGCTTATGCTTTGGGATATCAATATCCGCAATATTTCAGCAAGGCATTTAAGCGTGTTGTTGGATATTCACCGAATGAATACAGAACATTGTAAATGAAAAACACTCCTATGACTAAAACGATATCAGCCATTCTTCTGTTTCTGTTTTGTTTTCAGCTGTCTTATGCTTCTGAAAAAGACAAGACGAATCTAGCCCTGTTAAAAGAACTGGATCGCACGATTGCACAGAAACCGGTCTTCCAGCAGCAACGGGAACAGGAAGCCGATAGCATTAAAAGTCTGTTGAAGGCGACCTCTTCGCTGGAAAATAAATATGAGCTTTACGGAACTTTGTTCGGTATCTATCTGCATTTTCAGGCAGACTCGGCTCTGCATTGTCTGGAAAGAAGGGAGACTTTGATCGACTCACTCCGCAATTCGTCCTATAAGAACGATCTGCGGATAGCCCGGGCAGAGGTTCTCGGTATCATGGGTCTTTATAACGAAGTACCCGAACAACTGGAACAAATACAAAGAGAAGATTTAAGCGAAAGGTCATTACTTTATTATTACTATACCTGCCGCACCTTTTATGGCTGGATAGCCGACTACACCCGTACAAACGACCGTCATAAATATATCGCCCAGACAAACGCTTACCGCGACTCGATCCTGGCGGTTACCCCGGACGAAACCGACCATAATATCGTACTGGCAGACCAGCTGATCGTAAACGGCAATCCCGACGAAGCCATCCGCCTGATGAACGAAGAACTCGAAAAGGCCAAAGGAACAGAATCTGCTATATACATATTATATAACCTATCCCAGGCATACGCCCAAAAAGGAGATACGGAAAAACAAATCTATTACCTGGCACAAACAGCGATCGGTGACCTGAAAGCAGCCAAACGTGAATACATATCCCTGCAAAAACTGGCGTTACTGATGTTTGAAAAGGGAGATATCGAACGGGCATACAAATACCTGAGCTGTTCGATGGAAGATGCTGTTGCCTGCAACGCCCGCCTCCGCTCGGTGGAAGTGACCGAGTTTTTCCCGATCGTGGATAAAGTATATAAACTGAAAATACAGAAAGAGAAACAGATCACCCGTACCCTGCTGATCAGCATCAGCCTGATGGCATTCCTCTTATTGATCACGATTTTCTACCTTTACCGCCAGATGAAAAAGCTGTCGCTTATGCGTAAGAAAGTCAGTGCCGCCAACGAACAACTGCAGGTGATCAACAAGGAACTGAGCCAGGCTAGCAAAATAAAAGAGGAATACATCGCACTCTACCTGAACCAATGCGTCATCTATCTGGACAAACTAGATACGTATCGCCGTTCGCTCGCCAAACTGGCTATGGCCTCCAAACTGGATGATTTGTTCAAGACGATCAAGTCCGAACAGTTCATACGTGATGAGCGGAAAAACTTCTATAATGAGTTCGACAAGTCATTTCTTCGGCTCTTCCCCCGCTTCACCGAATCTTTCAACGGTTTGATGACGGAAGAGGGAAAACTATATCCTAAATCCGGCGAAATCCTGTCAACCGAACTGCGCATCTTCGCCCTGATCCGGCTCGGAATAAACGACAGCAGCAATATCGCCCATTTCCTGGGGTATTCGTTGGCTACGGTTTACTCCTACCGAAGTAAGGTAAGAAGCAAGGCACTGAATAAAGAAGAGTTTGAACAACAGGTGGCAACCTTATAATCATTTTCCAAATAAAATCACTACATTTGCCTTCCGTTATTATAAGGAAGGAAATAAATAAATGATCGATCAACCTACCATAGACCGGATACTTGACACTGCAAACATTGTGGATGTTGTTTCAGAATTCGTTACCCTGCGTAAAAGAGGGATAAACTATGTAGGATTATGTCCTTTTCATACTGATAAAACACCCTCTTTCTACGTCTCTCCGGCCAAAAATATCTGCAAATGCTTCGCCTGTGGCGAAGGCGGCACGGCTGTTCACTTCATCATGAAGCATGAACAGCTGAACTATTTCGATGCCCTGCGCTATCTTGCCAAGAAATACAACATCGAGATACAGGAGCGGGAACTGACCAATAAAGAAAAGCAAAAACGCAGCGACCGCGAAAGTATGCTGATCGTCAACGGATGGGCACAACAATACTTTTCCACCCAGCTGTACGAACATGTAGAAGGGAAAACAGTCGGACTACGCTACTTTGCCGAACGTGGATTTCGCGAAGACACCATCCGCAAATTCCAACTCGGATACAGTCTCGACCAACGGGATGCCTTGTATAAAGAGGCAACAAAAAGCGGATATAAAAAAGAATTCCTTGAAAAAACAGGGTTAGTCATTGTTTACGATAACGGAGGGGTGAACGACCGTTTCCGTGGTCGTGTGATCTTCCCCGTACATACGTTGAGCGGTAAAGTGGTGGCTTTCGGTGGCCGCGTGCTCAAAAAAGACGAAAAGACAGCCAAATATGTCAACTCGCCGGAAAGTGAGATTTACCACAAGAGTAACGAACTATATGGTATCTATTTCGCCAAGCAGGCGATGGTGAAGGAAGACCGTTGCTTCCTGGTAGAAGGTTACACCGATGTGATCTCCATGCACCAGGCGGGTATAGAGAATGTGGTCGCTTCGTCCGGTACGGCTCTTACACAGGGACAGATACGGCTTATACATCGTTTCACCAATAATATTACCGTATTATATGACGGTGATGCCGCCGGTATCAAAGCCGCCCTACGCGGTATCGACCTGCTGCTGGAAGACGGAATGAACGTCAAGGTGGTTCTGCTGCCTAACGGTGAAGACCCTGACTCGTTCGCCCGTAAACACAATGCCAGCCAGTTTGCCGAATTTATCAAACAGAGCGAAACGGACTTTATCCGTTTCAAAACCCGCTTATTACTGGATGATGCAGGCAACGACCCGATCAAACGTTCATCGTTGATCACGGATATTATCCGCACGGTAGCCATCATCCCCGACAATATAGCCCGTTCTATCTATATTCGCGAATGCAGTGCGATGATGGAGATAGACGAACAGGTGTTGCTGAACGAGGTAAACAAAATTCGTTTAAATAAGGAAGAAAGGCAAAACAACCAGACACAGTCCACACCTCCGGTATCCAATACGATGAGTATGATACCGGAATATCCGGATATTCCCGGTTACCAGCCGATCGTAGAGGATAGCTTTTTGCCGCCATCGGACGAAGCAATGCCATCATTACCGGACGATATGCCCCCTCCTCCTCCGCCCATGGAAGAATATCCGGCAGGAGAGACAGGCCCCATGGATGTGCCGCCACCTGATTTTCCACCGGTACAACCGACGGAAGCGGTTCGCGCCGCCCAGCCGAAACGTTCGCCTTATGAGGTGTACGAACTTACGCTGCTGAAATATATCGTGCGTTATGGCGAGAAAGTCTTGTTCGACTATGTGGATGAAGAAACAAACGAACATATCGTTATGCATGTAGCCGAATATATCCGTTACGACCTGGAACGTGACGATCTGACTTTCTATACCCCGATCTTCAAAAGCATGCTCGACGAAGCTGCCGAGAGATGCAAGAACGAGGGATTTATCGCCAACCGTTATTTCCTGGCCCATCCGGACCCGAACGTCAGCCGTTTGGCAGCGAACCTGATAAGCGAAAAATATCAGTTGAGCAAATATCATAGCAAGTATCGTGAACTGGAACAGGAAGAAGACAAACTGGATCAGCTGGTTATTCGTGAAATATATGCCATGAAGGATGCCTATATCATACGCCAGATCAAAGATACCCAGCTAGGCATCAAGGAAGCACATCTGAAAGGGAATGAAGATCAGGTGTTCGAGTTGATGAAAAAGCTGACTCACCTGAACGAGATAAAGAATGTATTGAGTAAAGAATTGGGAGAACGTATCGTATTAAAAATGTAACAACAACTTATAGCCTATGAACTTTTTGGAAACGGAAGATGTGGTCAAACAGTATGCCAATCATCTTGCCTTGAACAAAGTCAGCATCCAGGTGCCCGAAGGAAAGATATTCGGACTACTCGGACCTAATGGTGCCGGCAAAACCACACTGATCCGTATCATCAACCGTATCACGGCTCCCGACAGTGGGATCGTTCGTTTCAACGGACGTGAATCGCAGCCGGAGGATATATACCAGATCGGATACCTGCCGGAAGAACGGGGATTGTATAAAAAGATGAAAGTCGGCGAACAGGCTATCTACCTGGCACAATTGAAAGGCTTGTCTTACCAGGAGGCCCGTAAACGCCTGACGCAATGGTTCGAAAAGTTCGACATCATGCCCTGGTGGAACAAGAAACTGGAAGAGTTGTCGAAAGGGATGCAACAAAAAGTTCAATTCATCATTACCGTTATTCACGAACCGGCACTGCTTATATTCGACGAACCGTTCAGCGGTTTCGACCCAGTGAATGCGGAACGGCTGAAGCAGGAAATACTGGAACTGAAGGAGAAAGGACATACGATTATATTCTCCACCCATAATATGGCATCAGTGGAAGAAATATGCGATAATATAGCCCTTATCAATCGTTCACAGGTTGTTCTTTCCGGAAATGTAAGGGAAGTCAGAAACCGTTTCCGGAACAATACGTTTATTTTACGCATCACATCGGATAGTTTCCTGCAAAACGATCAGACAGATATCTTTACTATACTTTCCGAAAAAGAACAGAGCGGGATACGCGAACTTCAGATCCACAAAGCAGAAGGTATCAGCAACTCTGCTCTACTGTCCACTTTATCGGGACAAGCAGAAATTATCTCGTTTACCGAAGAGTTACCATCCATGAACGACATATTTATTAACACCGTATCAGGTACAAACACGACACAGGCATGAATAAAATAGGACTTATAATCAAAAGAGAGTATCTGCGCCGGGTAAGTAAAAAGTCGTTCATCCTGCTTACACTATTAACCCCGTTTTTGTTTGCAGCACTGGTGTTCGTCCCGTTATGGTTGTCAACTATCAAAGGAGACGAGGTTCGTAATATCGCCATTATCGATACGACAGGGAAATATGCCCTGCTATTTGAAAACAACGAAAGCTACCATTTCGTCCATAGCGACAAGACGTTAGACGACTATCGCCGGAACAGTGATAAGGAAATATTCGCCTTCCTGAGTATTACAGACGATCTGTTGAACAACCCCAAGGCGGCAACTCTCTACTCGGAGAAGCAGGTCCCCGTCGAACTGAGCCGGTTGGTTAACCAGACATTAAGTAAACAACTCGAAAGCGAAAAGCTTGCTTCCTTCAACATCCCCAATCTGAAAGAGATCATCCGGGAAAGTAAAATCAATTTTAATGTACAAACCATCAAATGGAGCGAAGACGGACAGGAAAGTACGTCGTCGGCCACCGTAGCATCCGTGATCGGAATGGTATTTACATTCATTATTTATATGTTCATTATGATGTATGGTGCGATGGTCATGCAAGGGGTGATGGAGGAAAAAACCAACCGCATTATCGAGGTGATGATTTCTTCTGTGCGGCCGTTCGACCTGATGATGGGGAAAATTATCGGTATCGGTTTTGTCGGATTGACACAGGTATTCCTGTGGGGGATTATCACGACCGTACTGGTTAGCGTAGGAGGATTCATATTCTCGGGAGGGGCTGATATGAGTGCCCTACAAGCCGGTCCCCAGATGGGAATGGTAGATACGAATGCATTGGCTTCTTCTTCCGGTAATGAGATTATGGGAATTATTAATTCTATCAATATCGCAGAGATAGGTATTTCCTTTATCATTTATTTTATTGGCGGTTATATGTTATATGCATCCATATTCGCGGCAATCGGTTCGGCTGTAGACAGCCAGGAAGATACGCAACAGTTTATGGCGCCTGTTACAATCTTTATGATCTTTGCGTTGTACGCCGGTATTTACAGCATGGAGAATCCGGACGGCCCGCTGGCTTTCTGGTGTTCGATGATACCGTTCACATCACCGATTGTCATGATGGTACGTATCCCGTTTGAAATACCTTTGTGGGAGAAGCTGTTATCTGTTTCTTTACTATATGCTTCGGCTATCGGCATTGTCTGGTTATCAGCCAAGATATACCGGGTCGGTATCCTGATGTATGGAAAGAAACCGAGTATAAAGGAAATGGTAAAATGGATCAAGTATAAATAATATGACTTCAACAATATCGCTTATACTAAGTCGCCACGGAGAGACGGAAGAGAATAAACTGCGCATCATGCAGGGACAAATGCCCGGCCATCTCTCCGAATTGGGAAAACAACAGGCGGAACACCTTGCCGACCTGTTGGAAGGAGAAGAGATCGACGTGATTGTCAGCAGCGACCTGGCCCGGAGTTACGATACAGCCCTGGCTGTTGCCCGTCGTAAAGGGCTGGAACCTGTACAGACTCCCCTACTCCGTGAAATGGACTGGGGTATCTATACCGGAAAGGTTGCCAACGAAATGGATTTCAAGAACCTGCCAGAAAGTGTAGAAAGCCTGGAGGCTTTATATAAAAGAGCCGGAGAGTTTCTGGAATTCCTGCAAACCGAATTTCCGGGCAAACGTATTCTGGCTATCGGGCATGGGGGATTTAACCGTGCCATCATCGTACGGATAGAAAAAAGGCAGCAAGAGGATATCCTGAAGCTGCCGATTATGAAAAACACAGCTTGTCTGCGCTTTTCGATATAAAACGGATTTTGTCTATACCTGTGGTTGTACGACACTGAACGTGCCGGATGCTTTGCTTACGAGTTTATCATCGCAATAAATCTCGCATTCACTGAAATGAACGTGCCGTCCTGGTTTGATCACTGTTCCTTTGGCAATCAACTCTTTCCCCCAGGCTGCCCGCAGGAAGGATACTTTCAGTTCTGCCGTCAATACATCTTTATCCAACGGAGTCATTGTATAGGCGGCAAATCCGGCGATCGTATCGGCCAGGGCTGCCAATACACCTCCATGAATAACGCCGCTATACTGGCGTTGTTCATCGTGCAAGGGCATACGTGCCTCAACTATCCCATCTTCGACAGTAGTGAATTGTACCCCCAAATGGTTTACATAGGGATTGGTCTTCACTCTATCGAGCAATCTTTCTTTTACTTCTGTATTCATTATCTTTACTCAATTAGTTGGTTTCTTTCTAACGGATCGTGATCTTACAATCGTCGAGGTTGTCGATAATAGCCAAACTTTCCACATGGATACCTGATTCTCGCAATGCTTTTCCTCCATCCTGGAAAGCCTTTTCGATAATAAAGCCCATACCAGCAATCGTCGCACCAGCCTGTTGAGCCAGGTCGATCATTCCCATAGCGGCATTACCGAAAGCCAGGAAGTCGTCGATAAACAGGATATGGTCGTCTGCCGTCAGGAAATTATTACTGATACAAACAGAATAATCACGGTCTTTGGTAAAGGAATGGACTACCGTGCTCAGCATATTCTCCATCGTCTTCGGTTGCTTTTTCTTTACAAATACCACCGGCAGTTGCAGGATATAACCGACCATGATGGCCGGAGCGATACCGCTTGCTTCGATCGTAACGATCTTATTGATATGTTCTCCTTTAAATCGATTGATAAATTCTTCGGCAACCTTATACAGAAGCATCGGGTCCATCTGGTGATTTATAAAACTATCCACCTTCAGGATACCTCCCGGATAACATCTGCCGTCTTGCAAAATACGCTGTTTAAGTAATTCCATTTGTTTTTATTGTGTTTTATCTTCTTTATCTTCCTTTACACGAATGAAAATGTTGGCTATTATAGCGGTCAGACCGCCAGTTGTAATACCGGATGCAAAAATACCTTTTATAGCCTCCGGAGCCGTTTTCAGGATATCAGGCATTAATTCCACTCCTAATCCGAGAGAAAGGCTGACAGCCAAAACCAGTGTAGCCTTCCGGTTAATCTCCTGCGAAGCGATGATACGGATACCCGCAGCGGCCACAGTACCGAACATCAACAGGGTTGCACCTCCCAAAACAGGATCAGGCATTAATGAGAACACCACACCCACAATCGGAAATAATCCCAGCAGGATCAACATTCCGGCTATATAATAACCGACATAACGGCTGGCAACGCCGGTAAGCTGGATAATTCCGTTATTCTGTGCAAAGATAGAGTTTGGAAATGAATTAAAGACACCGGCAACAAAAGAATTTACACCGTCGGCCAATACACCACCCGAAACACGTTTCAGATATCCCTCACCCTCAATGGATTTACCAGAAATCATAGAATTAGCAGTAACATCGCCGGTAGCTTCAATCGCAGTGATCAGGTAAACCAGACCAATAGCGATAAAAGAAGATATATTAAAATCCAATCCGTATTTAAATGGCACGGGGATATTAAATCCTGCCAGATTCTGAGAAGCGGCAGCACTCATATCTACCATTCCCAACGCAAAAGAAAGTCCGTAGCCGATACATAATCCCAGAACGATCGAACTCATGCGCAAGTATTTATTCTTACAACGGTTGAAGAATAATACACTCAACAAAACGGTTGCAGCAACTCCGATATTCTTCAAACTTCCGAACGTACCGTTGTCCATAGCTGCAAAACCACCTCCACAAGAAACCACACCGACCTTAATCAGACTCAATCCGATCAGCAAGACGACTATTCCCGAAACCAGCGGAGTTATGATAGTACGCATATACTTAAAAGTACGGCTGATAACCATTTCTACCGGGGCAGCAGCCATACAAACACCAAAGATCAATGGTAGACCACCTGCCAATCCCGCCGAAATGATCGGCCCGATAAACGAAAAACTGGTACCCTGTATACAGAGCAGCCCGGCTCCTACCGGGCCTATCCGTTTACATTGTACAAAGGTTGACACTCCGGAAGCGAAAAGGGCCATCGACACTAAAAATCCGGTTGTTTCAATATCCAGCTTTAATGCTCCGGCAATAATTAGAGGCGGTGTGATGATTGCGACGAAAATGGCCAGCAAATGTTGCAAGGCTGCAAACAAAGCCTCTTTCAAAGGAGGCCGGTCATCTATACCGTAAATCAGGTCTGTTTCTTTTACCGGAATGATAGTCTCTTCTAACTCTTCAGTGTTAATCTTCATATTTACTTTATATATGTATTACAGTTTTAAATCCTCGAGGGTTTCGCCTTTAGCATTCAATACTCGCAGCGTCATTTCCTTACCTTTCTTCTGTAAGACCATAACTGTTGCACCATCCATCCGGTAACCGCCACCTACAATGACTGGAAAGTTGTTTCCATTGGCAGCCCCTTTCGGATAATAAGCATGACGGTGAGTATGCGCATTGATACATACATTGAACGGTGCCTTGGCCAGTAAACCACCCCACAATTCCAGACAAGGATTGTAACGGTCTACATCTTTGCCGTAAATAGGCACATGATGAATCAGTACGCGCTTATCAGCTTGTTTAAATGGCTTGGATACCAGCTCTTCTTTCAGGAAACCGACCTGGGCGTCACGCAGGGCTGTAAAATCGTTCAGACCGTAATAAACCCAAAAGTCATCGGGCTTATCTTCACCGCAATCCAGCATCACGATACGTGTATCGCCCCAGTTAAACGCACCGTATGTCTTATCGCCGACATAATCGAACAATTTGCGCAAACCGATCGAATAAGCATTCCTGATCTCATGGTTACCACGCAGATAAAATACAGGAACATCCGCAGCCCCGACCGTTTCATTCAGTTCAGAAAGAAAATGAGTTGCTTCATCATGATTGGCCGGATCGTCGATACAATCGCCGTTAAAGATGACAAAATCATAATCAACGTCTTTCAGCTGGCCATACAGCGCTTGTAATGTTTCAGAATGTTTGTGCAGGTCATTAAAGATTATGGCTGTAAAATCGGAAGTAGATGATTCCGGCAAAGTGAATGTATGGAAATCGGAAACAGCCGTTTCTCCGAAGATTTTCTTATAAGCCTGGTAAAGCATGATTTCCTGAGAGCAAACGCGATAATAATAAGTCTTGCCCGGTTCCAGGTCATTCAGTCTGATCTTATTCTGTAAATCGTTGCAGATCACCTGACCATCCACGATAGTACGCGCTTTCTTCAACTGATTCTTATCCGTACCATATTCGACCCAACTGTAAGTAGGAACAGTAGTCTGCCACATAACCGTAATTCCGTTTCCTACAGGATTCTGTAAATAAGGCTCCGTGCGGAAAATCTTGTCAGCCGGTTGCTTGAAAACGATATCTGTTACGATCGGACGATGATCAGAGGCAGCCGGTTCATCGACAACCCAAGTGGAAAGGCGTGTAAAAGCCGTAGTATCCTTTGCATAAGCTGCTATATAATCGATCGTTTCTGTCGGTTCATCAGCCGGAAAAGTCGGTTGTTTGGTATTTGTCAGGATCACAAAGTCTTTCTGTATGCCTTCTATGACTTCCGAATCCGGGTGAGCGTTAAAATCACCGGCAATAAAGAGCGGCTTACTGGCTTTTGCTGCTTCCTTGCGAAGAATATCCAATGAAGCCAGACGATCTTCCCCTGTCAGGGAAAGGTGGGTACAACAATAGATATATTTTTCAAACTCAACGATCAGCAAAGCACGTTCTTCTTCTCTTCCAGGAAGAGACATATAACGATGGCTAAGTGGTTTCTCCTTACTCAACATACCGATACCATATTTCCCTCCGTCATAATCGATGGCCGGGGCATATACCGGATACATTAGTGTCTTGTCTGCCAATACACGTAATACATCGGTCTGTCCGCTTCTCCCCGTCACACTGTCCACTTCCTGTACGGCGACGACATTCGGACGAACTCTATTGATTACGTCAGCCGTACGTTGGAAGTTAGAAACATCATCCATCCCTCTCCCGTTACGGATGTTATAACTCATTATTCGCAAGGTGTTATTTTCCCTTGCACTCTCCTGCGAATGAATACTACATAACGGCAACAACATAAAAAGTATTGCCATTAACCAAGTTCCGTGTTTCATGATATTCAAATTTAGTGGTTAATTATCCATAGCTTCTTTCAAATCCTGTTCAAACTGTGTAATATCCTCTCCTGTCGTATCCCAGGAAGTAACCAGACGCGCTTCATTGTTTTCTTCATTCCACATATAGAAGAAATAACGTTCCAGCAGTTTCTTCAAAGGTTCGGAAGGGATAGTAAAGAATATCTGATTCGTTTCTACCTTCTGTGTAAATTGTATCTGAGGATATTGCTTTAATACTTCTGCCAATTTCGCAGCACTGATATTGGCTTTTATGGCGTTTTCAAGCCATAAGTTATTTTCCAGATAAGGAATGAACTGGGCAGACAAATAACGGAGTTTAGATGCAAGCTGGGCAGATTGTTTTCTGTAATATTGCAAATTTTCGGTTATTTCAGGACGGAACGAAATAACAGCTTCTCCCATCATCATACCATTTTTAGTACCTCCAAAACTCAGAATATCCACACCTGCATCTACTGTAACCTGCTTCATGGAGCAGTTCAGATAAGCACAGGCATTTGCCAGGCGGGCTCCGTCCATATGAAGGTACATATTGTGAGCATGCAACAGATCAGCTATTGCTTTTACTTCTTCTATCGTGTAAACAGTACCTAATTCAGAGACCTGTGAAATATATACCGCTTTAGGTTGCGAATGATGGCAAACGCCAAAGTTATGTAAACGGGGTCTGATCAATTCCGGGGTGAGCTTGCCGTCGCTTGTTGGAATAGTTACTACCGCACATCCGGTCATACGCGCCGGCGCACCGCATTCATCTACATTAATATGTGCAGTCTCTGCACACAATATACTGTTAAAAGGACGTGTAACAGCCTGTAAGGCCACCGAATTGGCTCCGGTTCCGTTAAAAACAAAGAAAGGGGAAGCCTCTTCACCAAATATACTTTTAATCTTTGCTACTGCGGCTGCTGTCCAAGGGTCATCACCATATCCTATTGCGTGATCCTCATTTGCCTTAATCACAGCTTCCATAATTAACGGATGGACGCCGGAGTTGTTATCACTTGCAAAACTTCTCATTATATTCTTGATTTTTGCGGCAAAAGTACGGATTTATTCATTAATATGTCATTTTTATAATCCATATATTAAAAAAAGAAGGAGCACTCTTTCGAACACTCCTTCTTTTTATTAACTTGTTTGTTAGAATATTAACCATTATCCAAGGCGAAAATCCTTCAAAACTTTCTGCAATTCCTGGCGGGCAAAGAATATACGGCTCTTTACTGTTCCCAGCGGTACATTCAATTTATCTGCGATCTCATTATATTTATAACCACTCAAAAACATTGAGAAAGGAACTTTAAGTTCATCGTTCAACCCATTGATAGCCTTGGTGATCTCTTGAATCTGATAGGCTCCGTCCGGAGAGTCAAATCCCGAATCATTTACGACGTCCAAATTATACAAATCGACACCTTGGTCTACTACTGTTTGCGTACGAACTATCTTATGATAATTATTAATGAAAATGTTACGCATGACGGTCAGGACCCATCCTTTGAAATTAATATTGTCAACGAACTTTTCCTGATTGTCTAAAACCTTCAGCGTTGTGTCTTGCATCAAATCTTGGGCGTCATCCCGATTTGCAGTGAGCATCAGTGCAAAATTCATCATGTTTTCTTGCATGCTCAGTAATTTTTTCTGAAATTGCAACGCATTCATACTATTACTTATTTATAAAAGGTTAATACCGGTTAAGTATTGCCTCTCACTATCGAGAGACAATACAAATATAGGAATTTTTTCTGAAATAAATAAGGCATTGAGGAATATTAATATTAAAAACCGTAACTTAATATATTTATAGTAAATGTCACTGAGAATGAACAGCATTTGCAAGTTCAAGACTTGTGAAATTATAAAATTTACAAGTTTCAAGTTACAATTTTCAACAATGTATAAAAAATATAGATAATTAGACAAAATGATGAAAAATTCAGGAATCTTGTGCACGCTATTAATTCTACTGGTAACAACCTTTGTTTCAGCAGCTAAAGACGCGCCACTCATTTACCAGATTGATATAAAAAAAGAGATAGATAATACGACTCGTATATATCTTAGTAACGGATTGACAGAGGCAAACTCGCTGGGCGCCGACGCAGTCCTGATCCATATGAATACATATGGCGGATTGCTCGAAGCGGCAGATTCAATGCGTACGGCAATACTGTACAATCCGGTTCCCGTTTATGTTTTTATCGATAACAACGCTGCCTCAGCCGGAGCACTCATTTCGATTGCCTGTGAAAAAATCTTTATGAGGAAAGGAGCCAATATCGGTGCAGCTACGGTAGTCAATCAAACCGGAGCCGCCATGCCCGACAAATATCAGTCGTATATGCGTTCCATGATACGTTCCACAGCGGAGGCTCATGGAAAAGACACGATTATCCAGGGAAAAGACACCACTTTCAAATGGAAAAGAGACCCTCTGATTGCAGAAGCAATGGTAGACGAACGGGTTGTCATCCCCAACCTGATCGATACAGGAAAAGTACTCACCTTCACCGCTGACGAAGCGCAACAGTGGGGTTATTGTGACGGGATAGCAGAAACTCCCGACGAAGTAATCACCAAATATCTGGGATATAACACCTATGAATTGAAGACATATAAACCATCCTGGTTCGACGATCTGAAAGGTTTCCTCATGAATCCGATGTTACAATCACTGCTTATCATTATTATTATAGGTGGAATTTATTTTGAAATGCAAACACCGGGATTAGGGTTTCCGTCGGCGGCAGCAATTATTGCTGCTATCTTATATTTTGCACCTTTGTATCTGGACGGATTGGCTCAAAACTGGGAAATATTGGTATTTATCATCGGATTGTTACTTATTGTTGCAGAGATATTTGTTATTCCCGGTTTTGGGATAGCCGGGATCAGTGGTATAATTTTCCTGGTTGCGGGCCTAACCCTTAGCCTACTCAATAATACGGATTTCAACTTTGAAGGCGTTTCTACCAAAGAAATCGGAGAAGCCTGCCTGACAGTATTGGTCGGACTCGGTCTCGGATTCGTTTTAATGATCTGGCTATCCAACAAAATCGGAGCAAAAGGTCTGATGCGGAAAGTTGCACTCCATAAAGATCTGGAAGAGGCGCACTCCTCTCCTTCCCTCACACCTCTTATCGGAAAAGAAGGAACAGCCTTTACAGTGCTCCGTCCTTCCGGCAAAGTAATCATTGACGACGAATTATACGATGGTGTATCCGATTCCGGCTTTATAGAAAAGGGAACAAGGGTCAAAGTCGTCCGTTTCGAGAATGCCCAGATATACGTAGAAACATTACATTTATAAAGGCAGATCTGCCCCCGGTATGCGTTGATACAGGATACGCTTGTCTATAACCACATACTGGAGGGCATCGATTGCCAGCAGATCACTCAGGATATTCTTGGCCGTGTAATAATTTACGCGGCCAATCCGGCAAAGCTGGCTTACATTAATATATGGGTGCTCGTCGAGGTAGACAAACAAACGTTCCACGGGCTTACTTATCTTCAGTAAAGTTCCATCCGGCTTATGCTTCTTTTCCCAGGACAGCATAAGGACTTCATTCGCCAGGATGTTTTCATCTGCTACACGGATATAGGCTTTATATTTATCTTCTTTATCAGGTGCCAGATGAGGTTTCTCTTCACTGGGTGCTATATAAACCTCCAGCACTGTTTTTCCGTTTATCTCCCAACGGGTAGCTTCAAAAGGAACTTCCGGACGGGTGTACATTTTCGAAGCGGCTTCTATCATATAATACTCTTCCTCACTACGGACACCGGAAATATTTCCGTTATCTTTCACTCCTATCAGCAACCGACCGCCATCGGTATTGGCAAAAGCAGACAAGGTACGGGCAATCTTTTTACTGTCGCTCACCTCGAACTTAAAGTCGAGTTGTTGATGCTCGCCCTGTTCTATCAATGCTTCTATCGGATGTTTCTTCTTCATTTTGGCATATTATTTGACCGACAAAATTAAAATAAATGTCTAACTTTGCCAACGGAAAAAGAATGAAAGCATGTCTCAGATTCCTTCATTAATTTCAGACCTGGCAGTAATATTGATTTCTGCGGGACTTGTTACTTTGCTTTTCAAGAGATTGAAGCAACCAGTCGTACTTGGCTACATTGTTGCCGGAATCCTGGCCGGACCAGCCATAAAAGAAATTCCCACCGTTACAGACATAGAAAGTATCCGTATTTGGGCAGATATAGGTGTTGTGTTCCTGCTTTTTGCGTTAGGACTCGACTTCAGTTTCAAAAAACTGATGAAAGTCGGGGGGACTGCTGTCATCGGAGCAATAACGGTCGTGATCGGAATGATGACATTCGGATATATCACAGGTCTTTCGTTGGGTTGGGGGCATATGAACAGCCTTTTTCTCGGTGGGATGCTTTCCATGTCGTCTACAACAATTATATTTAAGGCTTTCGATGATATGGGACTCCGCAACCAGCGGTTTGCAGGTGTAGTATTCGGAATTTTGGTAGTAGAAGATTTATTTGCCGTCCTGTTGATGGTACTGCTTTCCACTCTGGCCGTCAGCAAGCATGTCGAAGGTATGGAATTACTGGACAGCGTGATCAAACTCGGCGTTTTCCTGCTTTTCTGTTTCGTTGTGGGTATTTACCTGATTCCTTCTTTCCTGAGAAGGGCCAGAACATTCCTCAATGACGAAACATTACTGATCGTCAGCCTCGGTCTCTGCCTCGGAATGGTGATGATTGCTACTAAAGCCGGATTCTCTTCTGCATTAGGAGCCTTTGTAATGGGATCGATTCTGGCCGAAACGATCGATGCCGAACATATCGAACATATAGTGAAACCTGTAAAGGATCTTTTCGGAGCCATCTTCTTTGTTTCAGTGGGTATGCTGATAGATCCGGTATTACTTTGGGAATATAAAATACCGATCCTGATATTAACGATCGTTGTAATGGTTGGACAAATATTATTCGGCAGTTTCGGTGTCCTATTATCAGGGCTGACAATAAAAGTCGCTATCCAATCCGGTTTTTCACTGGCACAGATAGGTGAATTTGCTTTCATTATCGCCTCTCTGGGTCTGACTCTTGGAGTGACGGACAATTTCCTTTATCCGATCGTTGTTGCCGTTTCTGTTATAACGACCTTTTTCACTCCATATATGATACGAATGGCTGAACCTGCTTACAAAATAGCAGAACGTACCATTCCTGCCAGTTGGAAAAATTTTCTGGAACGCTACTCCTCCGGTTCGAATACGATCCGGCAAAAAAGTACCTGGAATAAGCTATTAAAAGCGTTGATACGTATTGTCGGAACTTATACAGCCGTCACACTGGTTCTGATATTTATCTGGTTACAATTCATCGCCCCATTCATTATCAGCAAATTACCCGGCATACGAGGAGAAGTCATCTCATTGATCCTGATCCTCATACTGATCTCACCAATGTTACGGGCGATCATGATGAAAAAGAACCACTCCGTCGAATACGAGCAATTATGGCACGACAGCAAATACAACCGTGGCCCGCTGGTTTCCCTGATCGTATTACGCATCATATTATGCATAGGCCTTGTAATGCTTCCTGTTGCGCGCCTGCTGAATGCTGCTGCCGGAATAGCCTTTGCTATCGCCGCGACCGTAATAACCCTTGTTATTCTCTCCAAATGGCTTAAAAAGCAATCGATCCTGATGGAACGTCACTTTTTCACGAATCTGACAGCACGGGAAATGGAAAATGAACGCAACGCTCCCATCAAACAAAGGTTTGCAAGTCACTTGCTGGAACGTGATCTCCATCTGGCCGACTTCGAAGTCAAACAAAATTCACCCAGTATGGGAAAGACACTTAAAGAATTGAATTTCCGGCAAAAATGTAACGTAAACATCGTTACTATCATCCGGGGAGACCGACGTATCAATATCCCGGGTGGAAACGAACGGCTTTACCCTTTCGACAAATTGATCGTAGTCGGTGCAGACGACGAACTGAACCATTTCCGGCAATACATAGAAGAGCGTTATAAAGAATCTTTGAGTAACCGACAGGAAACAAAAGAGGTAAACATGGAGCAGTTCTTTATCAGCGAAGGTTCCGGACTGATCGGACGAACCATTCTCGAATCAGGAATACGTGACAATTCCGGCTGTCTGGTCATCGGTATCGAACGGGATGCCCATTCGATCAAAAATCCGCCTCCTACTACTGTATTTGAACAAAACGATATAGTATGGATTGTAGGTGAACACGAAAAAGTGGTACGTCTCAGCGAAGGAAAAACAGTAAAATAACGATTTAATAAACAAATAAATAACCGGAGTATGAAATTTATCGGAATAATACCGGCAAGATATGCCTCAACCCGCTTTCCTGGAAAGCCTTTGGCTGACATGGCCGGAAAGCCTATGATACAACGCGTCTATGAACAAGTAAAAGATGTTCTGGATGCAGTATGCGTTGCAACTGACGATGACCGCATTGAAGCGGCTGTAAAATCTTTCGGCGGAGAAGTTGTTATGACTTCCGACCAACACCGAAGCGGGACAGACCGTTGTTACGAAGCTTATACAAAAGTAGGTGAAGGTTACGACGTAATCGTTAATATCCAGGGAGATGAGCCTTTCATCCATCCGGAACAAATAGAAACATTGAAAGCTTGTTTTTCGGACACCAACACACAAATCGCCACCCTGGTGAAGCCATTCCGGCCGGACGATGACTTCGAAACGACGCTATTCAATGCCAATTCACCGAAAGTCGTCCTGAATAAAAACAGTGAAGCCATGTACTTCAGCCGTTCGATTATCCCCTATATGAGAGGCAAGAACTACCAGGAATGGCTACCCAATCACACCTATTATAAACATATCGGATTATACGCCTACCGCGCCGATACATTAAAAGAAATTACCCGCCTGCCACAATCACCGCTCGAACTGGCAGAAAGCCTGGAACAGCTCCGGTGGCTTGAAAACGGATATAGAATAAAAGTCGGCATTACTTCACAGGAAACGATCGGTATCGACACACCGGAAGACATGGTGAAAGCCCTGGCTTTCCTTAGGGAACAGCATGGCTAAAAACAGAAGCTATCACAAATAACACCAGCAGTCCGGACATGATAGATACCGACCATACGTTGGCAGGCAAATGCCGGATTGCCTTGAACTGTGTAATAACCAATACGGAAGCAATTGCTATGGCCGGAAAGAAGGCCGGAAGCCATGGATTGGAATATTGATATGCATCAGCCTCCGAAAGGCCATATACACTTTTAAGAAATTCAGGTAAAACAATTCCTGTTATCAATAGTAAAGCCCAATACACCCATCTTTTTTCCCCCATCTCCGCTTCATACAGTAAAACCAGGATGACATAAATAAACAGCCTGCTACCAACCAGCGCATACACTATAAACAATAAGGCAAACCCAACCAGCATCGACAGCAATTTATTCTTAATAGCCATATAGCCACAAAACAATAATAAAACAATTACCAGCGATAAGATAGAAGCCAGGTGATACCTCTGACTGCAATAAGTTCCCCACTCCAGCACGACAGGCAGCAAAGCATATAAAAAAGCCATCTCTCCTACATGAAAACGTTTCAATATATAAGTGAAAGCCCACCACTCCAACAACAAGATAAGAGTAATCAACAAGGCGCCCCCACCGATAGGAACCATTAAAGATGAGAGTATTTTAGCCAAAGAACAAGCAAGCAATGCCGGTTTACCTTGACATTCGGACACAGCACCGAATAGCGATGATAAATCAACGACCTGCTCCTTTTCAAACAAATAATCCGAACCGAAAAACTGGAAAAAAATGATACATGATAATACAAAGACCCCAGTTACAACTCCTTGTAAAAGCTTTTCTTTCTTACTCATCTTATATGTTTTTTAGAAACGACAAAACAAGATTTTGCCGTCGATCCTCAAAAGTCGTCAACAATAACCTAACAACCACACGTTGACCAATAACCCAATATTGCAAATATATGAATATAAAACAACAAACCTCACGTCCAAGCATTCAAATTCAATAACCTGATCAAAATATGCAATCTTTTTATTAACATCTTCAACTTATAAGAAAAAAGGTGTGTCTGACCTCTCCGGGTCGACACACCTTTTCTTTTATACTAACAAAAAAGATTTTATCTCTTTTTCTGCTGTTGTTGTTTCTTTAATTGCTCCTGCTGAGCACGTTGCGCTTCTTCCAAACGTTTCATGAAACCTGATTTTTTCTGCGGTTTCTTCTTGTTTGCTTCCAGTTTAGCCAGCAACTTATCTTCATTGATCGTATAACGGAACACTAATGTCTGAACGATCGTGATCAATGTAGAGATGAAGTAGTAATAAGTCAAACCTGACGCATACTGGTTGAAGAATACCAGGAACATCAGTGGCATCATATACATCATAGCCTTCATACCCGGCATTTGTTGCTGCCCGGTATTAGTCATTTCCATATTATACTTGGTATAGATAACGTTGGTGATCGTCATCAGTAAACAGAATAAACTGATATGGTTACCGAAATACGGAGTAATAATAGGAATGTATTTGTTCCAACTGAAGATCGCATCATAAGTCGACAGGTCATGCGCCCAAAGGAAACTCTGATGACGCAACTCGATAGCAGACGGGAAGAACATGAACAATGCGATCAATACCGGCATTTGCAATAACATCGGGATACAGCCTGCCATCGGACTTGCCCCGGCACGACTATATAATTCCATTGTTGCACGCTGGCGTTCCACCGCTTTATCCTGTCCCGGATATTTAGCATTCAGCTCTTCCACCTGCGGACGCAATACACGCATCTTTGCAGATGACATATAAGACTTATAGGTCAATGGGAATAAGATCAATTTCACGATTACCGTCATCAGGAAGATGATCAAACCATAACTACTGATATATTTACCCAGGAAATCGAACATCGGAATAACGAAATACTGGTTCACCCAACGGAACACGCTTGCACCCAGCGGAACTAAACGCTCCAGATCCAACTGATCGTCCGTAGGAACACCTTTATCGAATGATTTCAACAAGGTATAACTGTTCGGTCCGAAGAAATAACGGAATGTCGTTGCTTCATTTCCTCTCAGGTCGAAAGGAACAGCTGTCGTTGTCTTAAATTCTTTTACGATACCGTCTGCCTCAACCATCTTCGAATCGAAAGTCGCACTTTCGAAACCTTCTCCGGAGATCATCACAGACGAAAAGAACTTATCCTTATAACCGATCCATTTCAGACGGCCCGAAACCTTCTTATCTTCACTTTTACTTTCGCTCAACTGCTCTACGCCATCGGCCAAGAATTTATAATACAAAGCAGTATATCTGTTTTCGTATTTGATTCCTTGTTCCTGCTGACGGATCTTCTGTTTCCAGACCATATCCAAAGCGGTTGTGCTTGGAGCCAATACGCCGTTCAGGCCGGAACCTTTAATGTCGAACTGAACCATATAGTCGTCCGGCTTAATCGTATAGATAAAGTCTAACGAACTACCCTCACCGGTATTCAGACGCATGATCAACTGATTCGGATCTTGTGTCTTAACCGGAGTGAAATACATTTCACCGGTATTCAATACACGGTTAGTAGCCGTCACCAACGTAAAATCGAGCGATGCATCTTTTCCTTCGAAAAGAACCAACGGCTTATCATCGTACGTTGTATAATCCTTCAGACGAGCATAAGAGATACGTCCCCCTTTATTGCTGACATGAAGTTCAATGAGGCTATTTTCCAAAACAGTAACATCGTCGGAACCTGTCATTGCGTCGGCAAATACTCCGAAATTACTTTTCAGCCGGGCCTCTCTCACAGAGTCCGGCAAATTATCGAAAGAGTTATCAGCTATGCTTTTGCTATCCTCTTTTTGCATATCAAGCTGTTTGCTCAGTTCAATCTGGGCGATTGAATCCTGATAACGGCGCTGCGCTTCCAACTGCTCAGGCGTCGGTTTGTTTAACCAGCTAAATGCAAATAAAACAATACCAATAAGCAGAAAACCTAATAATGTGTTTTTATCCATCTATAACGTTCTTATTTATTATCAATAGCGGCTTTTACAAAGCTGACAAAGAGCGGGTTCGGATTAACTACCGTACTGTTATATTCCGGGTGGAACTGAACACCTACGAACCATTTAAGTGCAGGTATCTCAACCACTTCAACCAATCCTGTTTCCGGATTTTCACCCGTGCACATCATACCGGCAGCTTCAAACTGTTCACGATACTGGCCGTTGAACTCGAAACGGTGACGATGACGTTCCTGGATATGTTCTTTGCCATAAGCTTTATAAGCTCTGGAATCTTTTTGCAAAATACAATCGTATGCCCCCAGACGCATAGAACCACCCATATTGGTAACGTTCTTCTGCTCTTCCATCAGGTCGATCACTTTATATTCTGTATTCGGCTCCATCTCGGTAGAGTTCGCATCTGCCAAGCCTAACACGTCACGTGCAAATTCAATAACCATACATTGCATACCCAGACAGATACCCAGGCAAGGCACATCGTGTTCGCGTGCATATTTCAATGCGGCAAACTTACCTTCAATACCCCGTTGCCCGAATCCCGGAGCGATCAGGATACCGTCCATATCCTTCAATTGTTCGGCAGCATTCGCTTCGTTCAGTTTTTCAGAATGGAACAAATGCAGATCCAGTTTGCGGTCATTATAAATTGCAGCTTGCAACAACGATTCATCGATCGACTTATAAGCATCCTGCAATTCTACATACTTACCCACCAAACCGATCTTTACTGTTTCGGTAGCATTGGTTTTCTTCTGTAAAAACTCGTGCCAGGGTTTCATTTCCGGAGTCGGACCTACTTCCAATCCCATTTTTTTCAGGATAGTCACATCCATATTCTGACGCTGGAGAACCAGAGGCACTTCATAGATTGTCGGTACATCGACAGACTGAACGACTGCATCTGCATCCACATTACAGAACAAAGCTACCTTACGTGTGATGTCATTACTCAATAAATGTTCGGTTCGCAATACCAGGACATCCGGCTGAATACCTAATTCCTGCAATTGCTTCACGGAATGTTGTGTCGGTTTTGTCTTAAACTCTTTTGCAGCTGCGATGTAAGGTACATAAGTAAGATGTACACACATACAGTTCTTACCCAACTCCCATTTCAACTGGCGTACACTTTCAATGAAAGGCAGTGATTCAATATCACCTACCGTACCACCGATTTCAGTAATGACAAAGTCAAATTTATATTTCGATCCCAACAGTTTTACATTGCGCTTGATCTCATCGGTAATATGAGGAACCACCTGTACTGTTTTACCCAGGTAATCTCCTTTACGCTCTTTATTTATTACACTCTGATAAATACGTCCGGTAGTAATGTTGTTCGACCGCGTGGTCGGCACATTCAGGAAACGTTCGTAGTGTCCCAAGTCCAGGTCCGCCTCATGTCCGTCTACGGTTACATAACATTCACCGTGCTCATAGGGATTCAATGTTCCCGGGTCGATATTAATGTAGGGGTCAAACTTTTGGATAGTAACCTTATAGCCTCTTGCCTGAAGGAGTTTACCCAATGATGCAGCAATAATTCCCTTACCTAATGAAGAGACTACGCCGCCCGTAACGAAGATGTACTTTGTATCTGCCACGATAGTAATATTTTAATTATCTTTAATTGCTCACTTGCATTTCGAAACCGCAAAGTTAGTCATTTTCGTTCAGACGACAAGGGTCTGGAAGTTTTTTCGACCTTAATTTAATACAAACCACCGCATAGGCATCCGGTAAATACTACATGCCTGAAAACAATTTCTCGCTTCCCATAAAACTAACAACCGGATTACAACTCAGTATTTATAAGTAGTAGGATATACATATAATAATCTGTACACCTTATAATATATATGTAGTACAGCTAATAGATAATAAGTAGTACATCTTATACTTAGTTGTATGCATAGAAAATAATAGTTTTAGGTGACAAAACATTTAGTTGAAAGGTATATAAAACTTAGTTGAAAGGCACTGGCATATAAAGTTCTGACTTACATAACATTTTGTTTAACTACCCGTTATAAAAACAGATGAGTTAAGATTGTTATATCATGTAAAAGATTAGCACATCTCATACTTTTTATCTAATTTCGCACTCTAGATACTTAAAGAGTGTAAATTATAAGGTATTATGGTTATCAAGAGGTACTTCATTCTGTTTTCTATATTTACATCACTGATAAGCCTGGCAGAAGCGCAGGAAAAGGTTGTTATTACCGGAACTAACGTCAATAATAATGTAACACAACGTGATGTACCGGATACTATCCCCATGATTGAAATAGAAGATCCGGACCTGGATAATATCATAAGTCTGCGAGGACAGTTCGAAAAGCAGAACCGGTCGTATTCCGCTCCGGTCGTACCCAATGAAAATCTACTTCGTTTCCTTAAAAAGGACGAAGTGGAAATATCCGATGAAGCGATGTACTGGGCCCGCCTGGTACGTGACGCCTCTACTATATTCGATAATAATATGACCTTTCGCGATACAGTGATCGTCAACCCTTTGTTCTTACCGATTGTGTTTAAAGGCGAACTATTACCGAAGGATCTTACATTCTATAAAGAAAACTTCTGGGTAAAGAATGAACAGTTACCTTTGCCGTTCACTCCCGATACTTTATTCAAGCAGGAAGAGTTGAAAAAAGAGATAGAAGACAAAGCATATAAATATGTACAATCGAACTATCCGGATTACTTCCGTTATTCGATGAGAGACCTGCCTCAGGATAAGGTTGTAGCCAAAGTAATCAAGAAAACGAATTACGAACCGGAACTAATCAAAATAGAAAGCGAAGCCAATTTTAGCGACGTGGATGCTCCGGTAAAATTCATTCCGGAAAGACGTTACTGGACATCGAATTTTGAAAGTACTATGCAATTTTCACAGAATTATATTTCTCCCAACTGGAACGCAGGAGGTGATCCGAATTTCAACATGAATACCCGTCAGTACTTCAAATACGACTATAATAAAGACAAAGTACAGGTAACAAATGAATTGGAATTCAAGCTTAATATGAACACATTGCCAGATAAAACAGATTCCATACATTCATATAAAATTAATGACCAGATACTCCGTCTTCACTCTTTGTTCGGTTACAAGGCTTTTAACAAATGGTATTATACAGTTGACATTAGCTTTAATACGCAAGTCGTGACTAATTATGCCCAAAACAGCAATACAAAGTTATCAGCATTTCTCGCCCCTATGACTTTCAATACCGGTATTGGTATGAAGTACGAGTTAGAAAAAACCATAACAAAAGCCAGACATCGTAATGTTAAACTGAATGTCAATGTTGCACCTTTCTCTTACAACTATATGTATAGTAGAGAAAAGGGGATAAATATGGATTTGAAACGACACGGTTTCAAAGAAAAGGATAATGCCAGCGAACTGCCTGATGATGTAAACAAATACAGAAACTCTCAAAGTCAGATCGGTTCGAAAATTGAATCTAATATGACATTCAATATCAATCGAAATGTAAGTTGGACTTCCCGTTTTTACTACTTCACGGACTACCATCGTATTACCGGTGAATTTGAAAACACATTCAATTTACAAATCAGTCGATTCTTTTCAACACGGATCAACTTGCATATACGCTATGATGACGGTGTTGCGAAAAACGAAGACTTCAACAGCTATTTACAGATCAACGAACTCTTGAGCTTTGGTTTTAATTACAAATGGTAAGTAAAGCTCAATTATTTCTGTAATAAACTTTGTTAATCGTGACATATTATCTAAATAATCCTTACTTTTGCCCTGGTTTTGCAATGTCGAGATTACAAACATGAGCGAAAGTATCAATCACAACGGTAGAATCGAAAAGATCGAAGGCGATACGATCTTTGTCAGGATCATTCAACAATCGGCCTGTTCCGGTTGCCACGCAAAGGGTATGTGCAGTGTATCCGATCAGAAAGAGAAGATCATTGAAGTGAATGATCCTAACTCCGGCAGATTCCACATAAACGAAGAAGTTACGCTATGCGGTCAGAGCTCACTCGGACTACAAGCGGTATTACTGGCCTTCATTCTTCCGTTGATCATTGTAGTCGCGGCCATTGTAGCAGGAAATTATTTGCAATGGGACGAAACAACCAGCGGGTTAACCGGTCTATTACTATTAGTTCCCTACTACTGCATACTATACTTTTTACGCGAAAAACTAAAAAGAAAATTCATATTTACCTTGAAAAAACTTAATTGATCAAATATCATGATTTTAATTGCCGTTATTTCATTAGGAGCCATTGGAGCCATCGGTGCAGTATTCCTCTACGCCG
>ERZ812616.493-NODE-493-length-55336-cov-11.629710_pt1 | contig 55336 bp, 47 predicted proteins | sample MGYA00376249_ERZ812616 | MGnify/ENA primary metagenome ERZ812616 (study PRJEB26924, sample SAMEA4378265) | human gut metagenome | biome: human gut; feature: human-associated habitat; material: faeces | place: China | collected 2013 ...
ATTGTTCCTCTGGCATTGTCCTGCGGGTGCTTTTAGTCTTGTAGTTCTCACAGACAGTCTTGCCCAGCACCTTGCGCCCCAGGTACTCCGGCCTTTTAAGAATATAACCCAGGGTGGTGGCAGACCATGCGTAGGGGTCGCGGTAGCTGTTGGCTCGAACAGGACAGCCGATACGCTTCCAGTGTTCGGAAGGGATGGGGATTTGCTCGGCCCGCAGCGTTCGGGCGATGCCGTTGACGCTCTGACCGTCCATGACCATCTGAAAGATGCGGCGCACAACGGCGGCAGCTTCCTCGTCGATCACCCACTCGCCCTTTTCTTCTTTTGAGGCGAGATAGCCATAGGGGACGGCCCCCGAACAGCGCAGGCCCTTTTCCATTCTGGACTTGAAAACGGTCTTGATTTTGCGGCTGGTGTCAGCAACGTACCACTCATTTATCACATCCCGGAAGATGGACATAATATCAAATCCATTGGCGGTGTCCAGGTTGTCATTGGCGGCGATAAAGCGGACGTTGTACTCGTCAAAGGTGCGTTTGAGCAAGCCGACCTCCACCACGTCACGGCCTATTCTGCTCTGGTCTTTGACAATGACGGTAGCCACATTTCCGGCCCGTATCTCGTCCACCATAGCGTCCAGGCCGGGCCGCTTGAAGGTCGTTCCCCGCACCCCGTCATCGGTGAAGTGGCGGACATTAGTGAAGCCATTTTTTCGGGCGTAGTCCTCCAGGATGCGCTTTTGATTTTCTACGGACACGCTCTCGTCAGACCGCCCATCGTCGTGAGATAACCTTTCGTACAATGCTGTGATTTTACCCTTTTGCTCCTGCTTCCTCATGTGTGTAACCTCCTGTTTTGTATTTTCACGACCTTTCTATCCTTATTATAGTGACCCTTTCGGGTCAGTGACCACATAGGAACTATGACATTGTAAAAGGTTGGGTTTAAGCCAAAATCTCGTCTTGCCGCTGCCGGAGCCTCCCACCACCAGCACATTTTTGTTCCGGGCGTTTTTGGGGTCCGGTGGGCGGTTGGACATCATCAGCCGTTCCGTTTTGGTCAGGATGATGTTGTCTGCAAACTTGGGTGCCATGAACGGCTCAATATCCTTGGCGGTGCCCCACCGGGCAGAGCCGTACTCCATGCCGTGGCGGTACTTCTTGGCGTTTTTTCCACGCAAATAGACCGCCAGCCGTAACCCTGCACCGCAGCACAAGCCCACCAGCAAATCGAGCGGATGCAAGCTGGGCAGCGGGTTCGCAAACGCCACCGGAACGGTGCCCATCATCGCCATGATCTTATCCCCCAGCTCTTTGCCCTCGGCAAGCCGCCACGCTTCGCCAATGTTGGTTGCCACCAGCCCCAGCAAAATATAGGGCAGATACAGTGCCAGCAGCTTTGTCAGCTTTTTCGTGGTCACAGTCCACGCTCCTGTTCCTTATGCCGGACTTTGCCGGGGAGTTCTGCCGCCGCCTGCACCAGTTCATGCAGTTTTGCCAGCACCGAGGGGCGTTTGTCCTTGTTCAGCAAAGATGCCGAATACTCTTTGAATGCCGAGTTGAAGGCTTCTGCGTCCGGGGCTTTGAAAAAGACCAGATACCGGGGCGGCACTTCAGAGCTGTCCTTGCGGATAGCGTAGTCGATGCCGTACTTTTTGGCATAGCGTTCCAGCCCACGGATGCCGGTCTTGCTGATCTCCACGCTGGACACACCCCGGTTTTGCCGCAGAAGGGTGCGGATGCTTTGCTTACCTTGGGATGCTTTGGACTGGTACAGCCGAAACGCCGCTTTTACTGCCCGCAGGACGGTCCGGGCGGACAGCTTTGTGGTGGAGATCATAATGTTGAATGATTTCTGTTCGATTTCTTCCTGCACTGCCGTCACCTCCCACGCAACAGGATGCTTTTAGCGGTCATGCTCTGCCGTAGGCTTGGTGCGAGACTTTTCTGCCGGAGGTTCATCGGGCACCGGCAGCACCAGCAGGCGGTTGCCCAGTTTCAGAAAGGCTTCCGGCTGATGGAAAAGCTGCTCGTACTTCTGTGCCAGTTCCGGGGTCAGGGATGCAAAATCCTCCTCGCCCAGTCCCACCACCAGAAAGGTCCCGGCAACGGCATCGTACATCTGCCCGTCCTCGTCCCGCAGGGCACGGTTCAACGGCAGTCCCATGAGCTTGCCGTCGTCATGGCAGATGATAGCCACCGGGTCTGCAAAGGGGTAAACAGCATCAATCGAGCCGCCCACAGCCTGCTGCAAGGCTTTCAGGTCGTTGTCAATCTCGACCTGCTGCGGTTGCTGTCCCGGCGCAATTTTCAGCACCGACAAGGTGTTCTCGTTCTGTTCCATTATCGTCCTCCTCGAATTTGATAGAGATCTCCTGCCCGGCATGGGCGGCGTTCAACAGAGCTGCCACGAAGAAGCCGAAAAAAGCGCCGGCTTCAAAAAATGCGAAACCGATAAAAAAGTTCAGCATGGCACACCTCACTCCATGCAGATGCAGGGCAGCTTCTGGTCGTCTGCCATCAGGGTGATGCTGTGGCTTGCCAGATACTTCTGGAACAGGTAGACTTCATCGATGGTCAGCGAGATGACCTCGCCGTCCATGTTGGTGCGAACAAGAATCACCGGGCCGGTCAGGTAGTGCTTTCCGCCCATCTTCAGCACCTGCGCCGGGTTGTAGCAGAGCAGCAGCGAGGTGTTGGGAAGGTTCAGGCAGGCATCATCCTCCTCAAAGCAGGGCAGGATGCCGGGAGCCTCGTCCAGCGTGATGATGGTCAGCTCCATATCCGGGGCAATGGCAGCGAGATAGACTTCACCAGGCTTTTTTCTGCCGTTCAGAATCGTGTAGATGCGAGTATCAATGGTGACTTTCTCGGAACGGATGTGAGTGGTAGTAAAGTTCATAGACGTTTCCTCCAAAATTTTTGCAAAATAAAAGACCCGGAACTGGGTCTTTTGGTTCAGTCTGCGATCAGCGCGCTTCTTCCTGCTTCTTCTGTTTTGCCTGTTGCTTTTTTAGTTGCCACTGGTCGAGCAGCTTGATGATGATGCTTTCCATCTGCCGGGGCGTGTAATTGCGTGGAAAGTATTTCCGCAGGGTTTCGTTTTTGATGGTCACGGTGTCCAGTTCGCTTTTCTTTTCCTCATTCATAATGTTGTAGACTGCATCATAGTCAAACTCACCCTGCTGCGCCAGCTTTTTTATCCGAATGGCTTGTGAAAGAGATGGTGCGTTCTGGGAAGCATCCATTGCTTCTAAAAAATCCTGTTGCTGTTTTTCGTCCAGATAGGACAGTTCTACCGCAGGGTTAAAAGAGATTTTTTTCTCGTCCACCATGTCGAGCAATTCAGGGACAAGGTTCGTCAGACGCACAAAACGCTGGACTTGATTGCGACTTTCGCCTGAATCTTTTGCTACTTTTTCATCGGCTCTCAACTTCGTCCCAACTTGGGACGAAGTTAAATCTGACCTAGCACCTTGATTTTTTATTGCATCCAGCTTCATCTTGTACGCAAATGCCCGCTCGCTGGGCAGGATGTGTTCTCTCTGCAAATTGGAATCGACCATCAATATCGTGGCGGCATCATCCTCCATATTTCGCACAATGACAGGCACGGTGTCCAGATTTGCAAGCTCTGCGGCGTGTTTCCGACGATGCCCGGAGATGATCTCATAGCCGCCCTCTGGTCTGGGGCGGGCAATCAGCGGCGCAAGCACACCGAACTGCGAAATGCTTTCCACCGTCCGGGTCATGGAATCATCGTCCAGAACTTTGAACGGGTGGTTTTTGAACGGGAAAAGTTCGCTGACGGGAATCTGTTGTACCTGCTCCCGCTGTTCTTCCTGCCGGGACTCTTCGGTCGAAAAAATATCATCGAGACCTTTCAGTGCTACGTTTAAGCCGCTTTTCGGCATCCACCAACACCTCCTTCGCAAGAGATTGATAGGCTTCTGCCACCTTGCTCTTGGGGTCATACTGGAAAATGCTCTTGCCGGCGGCACTGGTTTCAGCAGCACGAACAGACCGGGGAATGGTCTGGTCGAACACCTTGATTTTACTACCGTATGCCTGACGAATCAAAGTGTCGATCTGCTTTCCATAGTTGGTGCGGCTGTCCGTCATGGTGAGCAGGATGCCCTCGATTTTCAGCTTCGGATTGATTTTCTGCCGGTGTACCTTACAGATTGTCTGCAAAAGCTGCTCCAGACCTTTGGCAGAAAGATATTGAGCCTGTACGGGTATCAAAGCAGTGTCTGCCGCCGCCAGTGCATTGATGGTGAGCATACCAAGGGAGGGAGTACAGTCCAGCAGGATATAATCGTACTCCCGTTTTGCTCCGTCCAACACCTGTTTGAGCATCTTTTCCCGGTTCATGCTGTTTACCAGAGCCACCTCCAATCCTGCCAATTCGATGTTGGCAGGGATGAGGTCTACGCCCTCTGCATGGTGCAGGATGCCCTCACCGGGTTGGATAGGCTGGTCGTTCATGGCTTTCTGCATCAGAGTAGACAATGTGGCAGGCAGCTCGTCCGGCTGCTGCCAGCCCATGCTGATGGTAAGACTGCCCTGCGGGTCAGTGTCCACCAGCAGAACTTTTTTGCCCTCCATCGCCAGCCCGATGCCCAGATTTTCACAGGTGGTGGTCTTGCCGGTGCCGCCTTTCTGGTTGACGATGGCTATCGTGGTTGCTTTCTTTGAAATTTTCATCACCTCCGATTCGCTAAGTCGTGGTTGGTTTGGTTCTGGTAGGAAAGCTGCATGGTGGTGGGCGCGTTGTACAGAGAAGCGAGCAGATATTGTTTCATGTTACGGATCGGGCTGCTGTTCTCTGCAAAGCACTTCAGCACAAAGCGGATGTGGTCGGCGTTCAACTTCATAAACCGACTGCATACCACCTCGGCGGGCTTATCGTCCCCAGCAATGTGCAGCAGCTTACGGTTGGTAGCGCAGGTGTCCACCAGCAAGTCTACGATCTGGTAGATAATGTCCTTGTCATCCGGGCAGAGCCGGAGCAAAAGGTCTATCTCCAAAGACTGAGAAAAATATTCTTCCAGTTGGGTGCGTTTGCTCATCCCATCCGCTTCTTCAGAATTGAATGGATCAGTCTCACTCATTTCAGTATCATTCTCTTTAGTCTTATTACATCGTGATTTTGAAGGGTCTTGACTTGCGTTTTTGAAGCCTCCAGAATCGTGAAAATCACGATTTTGGAATATTGATTTTGACGATTCTGCCGAAAAGTTCTTCACATACACCAAACTTGGCTTTCCCAGACCTCTGCGTTTTCGTTCAATCAGACCAAACTTTTCGAGTTCCCGGAGCAGCTTGGTCGCTTTGTTGTCTGCGCAACACAACGCCCTCTTGACATCCTCTATCGTGAAGATGATGAACACCCGGTTCTGCTCGTCCAGCCAGCCGTTTTTCACAGACAGGCTCATGCGGTCCAGCAGGATGCCGTACAGGGTTTTTGCATCGGTGGACAGACTCTGGAACCGTGGCTCCTGAAAAAGAGCCTTGGGAATGCGGTAGAATGAAAACAGTTCTCCGGCTTGTCCGTAAAAGTAGTCAAGGGTCATGTGGCTTTTTCAACGTTTTGCTCCAGCTTGTGTTCAAAAAATCAACCGCCTTTCGTTTGAAAATAAAAAGCGCACTCTTTTCTTATTGAAAAGTGGTGCGCTATGTAATATAATGGCTATATAATTTAGCTATCCAAAAGATAGTCGATGAGATATTCTTTCGGAATCATGAAAGATCGTCCGACTTTCAGGCAGCGAATTCTATGTTGATGGATTCTTCTGATGATGGCAGTCTGGCTTTTGAAACCGAGTAAAGTTGTTGCTTCTTCGACAGACAGCACATCAGGATAGTTCACAAATAATTTTTTATAATACTCTTTTGCTTGATTTTGATTCATTATCCTTGACTTTCCTTTCGTTTTGTGCCTAAGCAGAGGAGCGTTTTGCCCTGCATCCCTCCTGAACATCCCTCCAATTTCCATTTGGGCGGTCCAAACCGAAAAAACAGAGTAGAGGAAAAACGCATCGAAAAATCGTGGATATTTCAAATTATTGTTCGTTGAGGCGTGAATTTTGCCTTTGCACAGTGGGAACCAGATATCACTAGATATCACTGGATGACACCAGATGGAAGATGAGGATAAAAACTCAAAATCCCTTGTGCTAATAACACGTGTGGGTTCGACCCCCACCACCGGCATAAAAAGGAAGCCCTCCAGCTTGTCTGGGGGGCTTTCTTTTTATCTGCGGCGTGTGAGCGGGTCGAACAGCACGACCCTGCACAGCAGGGGAGCAATCAGCCCTGCGGGCTGTTGCTCAGTGCGCGGGAGACCCCCACCACCGGCATAAAAGCCCATCAGGCATTCGCCCAATGCCGTTAAGTTAAGAGGCTAAAGAAAAATAGACTTCATCGAAAAGATGAGGTCTATTTTTTTTTGAAAAAGATCAGAAACAAATTTTGCGCACCCTTTGCCGGATATGCCAAGGCCCCCACAGAACACGGAATCTGCGGGGGCCTTGCGGGCAATATTTTACAGCATTTTGACCGCCAGTGCTTCACTGGTGCGATCCTGTGCGGCGTTGGCATTTTCGGGGTCGTCCATGGTGTAGCGCAGCACCAGCACTTCAGCCACATACAGCAGCGCCACCTTGACCGGGATGTTGCCGGAGTCCAGCGGGCTTTCCTGCGCACCACACAGCAGCACGATATCCGCCAGCTTTGCGCCGGGCGAATCCTCATAATGGGTGAGCAGAATGATCTTTGCGCCCGCCGCCTTGGCCGCGCGCAGCGTTTCCAGCATATCGCGGGTAGCGCCGGAATAGGAAACGAACAGCACCACATCCTCCGGGGTCATCAGGCTGGCCGTGATCAGCTGCATATGGCTGTCGCCTGCCGTGCGGAACTTGGTGGAGAGCATCGAGAACCGCGCCCAGATGTCGCAGGCCAGTATATAGCTGCCGCCCTGCCCGAAAAAGAACACCTGCCGTGCCCGCTGCAAAAGCGTGGCCGCGCGGTCCACCGACTCGGGGTCCAGTGCGCTGCGGGTGCCGTTCAGTGCCTCGATGGCGGTGTTGTAGGCGTGGGTGCAGAGCGTCTGGGTGTCGACGCCCGGCTCCAGCTTGAGCGAGACCGGCATCGCCGTGGCCGTGGCCTTTGCCAGCGCGATCTTCATCTCGTTATAGCCGTCAAAGCCCAGGGCGCGGCAGAAACGGAAAATCGTAGCCTCTGCCACACCGCAGGCTTTTGCCAGCGATGAGATTGACAGGTATTGTGCGTCCTCTGCGTGCTGCATAAGGTAATCCGCAACGATGATGCCGGATTTCGTCAGGCTGTCGCGCTTGGTGCGCAGCATATCCCAAAAACTTTGCTCTGCCATGATGGAGGGTCCTTTCTGCTGTGGTGGATTGGTATTGCGGGGATGGCCGTCGGGCCGATGCCCCCTCTTAGCCCCCTCGCAGAGGGAGGCAAGGAGGCTGGCCGCTGCTATTACTTATAATGTATCCCCGGTCAGCGCCTTTTGCAAGGCTTTGGCCAGGACTTTGTGGGACTGGACGGTCATGTGCATGCCGTCAAGGGGCGAGCAGCCCGCGCCGGGCAGTGTGTTGGCGTCCAGGAACCGCACATTGGCGATGTCCTTCAGCATCGGCTCCAGCTGGGCGGCAATGCCGGCGCAGCGTTCATGGCAGCCGGTGCCCATGGCATCTTTAAAAATCAGGTGGTCGTACTCCGGCGTGATGGACGGCGGAACGATGACGAGCACGTCCGGCCTGGCGTTGTCGCGCCAGCATTCGGTGTGCAGTGCCTTCTTGACGAGCCGCACGATGCCCCGAGAGATCAGATGAGAATTGCAGCCGAACCGCTCCTTGCTGTCGTTCGTGCCCAGCATGATCGTCACGGTGTCCAGCGGCGCGTGGCTCATCAGGATCGGCGTGATGACCCGCAGCCCGTTCATACCTTCTGTAATAGGGTCGTCAAACACGGCGGTGCGCCCGGGCAGCCCCTCCTCGACCACGCTCCAGCCGTCGCCCAGCAGGTCCTGCAGCACCATCGGGTAGCGCTCATCGTCGCCGTAGCGCCCGTCGCGGGCAGGGTCATAGCCGTAGGTGTTGGAATCGCCGAAGCAGAGCACCCGGCGGCGGGTCATATTTTCATAATTCATAAAAAAGGCTCCCTTTCTTAAAAATGAAAAGTTATTTCGTTCCTTCCATTATATAGGGAAATACCCGCGCTTGCAAGAGGCTTTTTCCCGGAAAAAGCGGCCTGTTTTTGTGCAAATGTGCAAAAATTGAGACGAATTGCGTGAAAAGGATGTTTCATTTTGACATCTTGTATTTTTTGACAAAAAGAGTATCCTAATACTAAAGCAAAGGCGCTTACCCGTAAATGTAACGGGTGAGCGCCTTTTTGCTTTACAGCACCAAAGCGCGCGCGACAGAAAATTTTCAAAGGTAAAAGTTGTTTTCATTTTGTAATAAATCAAAAAAGAGGCGGTTTTCCCGTGAAAAGCAAGAAAAACCGATAGAAACGCATGTATTTTGCGACAATGTGGATGGGATTTGTGCAGCATGTACAAAAACGACAGTTTTTCTTGGCTATTTCACCTCTGGACAAAATGAAAAAAGTTTTCTAAAATGGAGACATCACGAGGGACACAGAACGAAGATGCCCCACAAAGGCCGAAAGGCAAAAAAGGAGAACAACCTATGAAGAAGCAAGTTTCCGCGATCCTGGCCGCCAGCATGGCAGCCAGCATGCTCGTCGCCTGCGGCGGCTCCACTTCCAGCGCAGCGACCTCTACCGCGCCTGCTGAGAGCACCTCTACCGCCTCCAGCGAGGCCGCTCCCGCGGAGTCCACCGCCGATGCCGGTCAGGCTGCTGACATTACGCTGTGGACCTACCCCATCGGCAAGTGGGGCGATTCCGCGTCCGTTGATGCGCTGCTGGCAGACTTCAATGCCCAGTATCCTGACATCCACGTCACCGTCGAGTACCTCGACTACACCAACGGCGACGACCAGGTCAACACCGCTATCGAGGGCGGCAGCGCACCTGACATCGTCATGGAAGGCCCCGAGCGTCTGGTTGCCAACTGGGGCGCCAAGGGCCTGATGGCCGATCTGAGCGACCTGTGGACCGACGACCAGAAGGCCGACATCAGCGCCAGCGTTGAGGCCGCCTGCAAGGATTCCTCCGGCGCTTACTACGAGTTCCCGCTCTGCATGACCGCGCACTGCATGGCCATCAACAAGACCGTGTTTGAGGCTGCCGGTGCTATGCAGTATGTCGATGCCGAGAACCACACCTGGACCACTGACAACTTCCTGAAGGCTGTGCAGGCCGTCTACGACTCCGGCAAGACCGACGTCGGCGCGATCTACTGCAGCGGCCAGGGCGGCGACCAGGGCACCCGCGCCATCATCAACAACATGTACGGCGGCACCTTCACCGATGCGGCCCACACCAAGTACACCGCTGATTCTGCCGAAAACATCAAGGCAATCGAGACCCTGTACAACCAGGACGGCATCAACTTTGACGCCTCCATCAACGGCGGCGAGGAGATCACCCTCTTCCGCAACGGCACCCTGCAGATGGCCTTCTGCTGGAACATTGCCCAGCAGACCAACGCTGACAACAGCGCAGCCGGCACGACCAACAGCGGCGACGACATCCTGTTCATGGCGTTCCCGACTGAGTCCGGCGACCCCGCACTGTGCGGCGGCATCTGGGGCTTCGGCGTGTTTGACAACGGCGACGAGAACAAGATCGCTGCCTCCAAGACCTTCATCAACTTCATGGCCAACTCTGACGAGACCGCAAAGGCCGTCAAGACCTCTACTTACTTCTCCGTCAAGAACTCTCTGTCCGACCTGTACAAGGACGACGAGGTCATGAACGAGTACCAGAAGCTCATGCCTTACCTGGGCGACTACTATCAGGTCACTCCCGGCTGGGCCGAGGCTCGTACCGCTTGGTGGAACATGCTGCAGCAGGTTGGCCAGGGCACTGACGTGACCACCGCCGTTACCGAGTTCTGCAACACCGCCAACGCAGCGGCCAGCGCATCCTGAACCTCCTGAAAAAACCTCCGGTTTGTAACTAAACCCCACGGCGTCCGACCTCTGACATAAAACGCAGCGGTGGGGCGCCGCTTTTATCGAATGAACCTGTGACTTTAAAACAGAAGGGAGCGATCCTCTTGGCACATACCGCAGCTGCCAAAAAGCAGAGCGAGCCGAAGATGAGCCGCGCGCTTGTCCGGCAGGAGACCATCGCAGGTTACCTGTTCCTGCTGCCCAGCCTCATCTTCTTTATCGGCTTTGTCATCTATCCCATGGTGATGTGCATCTTCACCAGCTTCTTTGACTCCAGCATGAACCGCGCCGATGTGTTCATCGGCCTGCAGAACTATGTGGAGCTGTTCCACGACAGCGTCTTTCTGGGCGCACTGCGCAACACGCTGATCATTGTTGTCGTGTCGGTGCCTATCACCTGCATCTTCTCGCTGTGGGTGGCGTCCGCCATCGTCAACATGCCGCCGTGGGCGACCTCGCTGTTCCGCGTCATCTTCTATCTGCCCGTCGTCACCGGCTCTGTCGCTGTTACCGTCGTGTGGAAGTGGATGTTCAACAACTACTACGGCATCTTCAACTATCTGGGCAAGTCGATGGGCCTCATTGACCAGAACATCAACTGGCTGGGCGATACCCGCTACGCGCTGGCCTGCATCATCCTGATCCTGCTCACGACCTCTGTCGGCCAGCCCATCGTGCTGTATGTCTCCGCGCTCGGCAACGTGGACCAGTCCCTGGTCGAGGCCGCCGAGGTGGACGGTGCCACGAAGCTGCAGGCCTTCTGGAAGATCAAGTGGCCGCAGATCATGCCCACCACGCTGTACATCCTGGTCATCACGACGATCAACTCCTTCCAGTGCTTCGCGCTGATCCAGCTGCTGACGTCCGGCGGCCCGAACCACTCCACCGATACCATCATGTACTACATCTACTACACAGCCTTCAAGCTGTACCGCTACGGCTACGGCAACGCGATGGGCGTTATCCTCGCCATCATGATCGCCGTTCTGTCCGCTGTGCAGTTCAAGGTCACGCGGTCTGATTAAGAAGGAGGGAAATGACTATGGATACCAAAAAGAAAAAAAAGAAGATTTCCCCCTACATGGTGTTCAGCACCATCGTCATCATCCTGCTGGCCATCGCGTTCGCGTTCCCGCTGTACTGGATCCTGACGGGCTCCTTTAAGACGCAGATCTCCATCAACTCCACCACCCCTGAATGGTGGCCGAGCGAGTGGGTCGCGACGAACTATGACAAGCTGTTCAGCCGCCAGAAGTCCCCGCTGTGGGAGTTCGCGGTGCCGTTCAGCAGCCACTTCAGCGCGGACGGCAAGGACATCATCTGGTGGGCCGGTCCCCAGGTGCCCGCCGCTGTGCGCTGGCTCATCAACACGGTCTTTATGGCCGTTGCCTCGATGATCCTGACCTGCATCACCTCCGCCATGGCAGGCTATGCGCTGGCAAAAAAGCGCTTTGTGGGCCGCAGCATCCTCTTTACCCTGATCGTCTGCGCCATGGCGCTGCCGAAGCAGGTCATCCTGATCCCCCTGCTGCGCGAGATGAGCAGCCTGCAGCTCTACAACACGATCTGGGCGGTCATCTTCCCCATCGTCGGCTGGCCGTTTGGCGTATTCCTGATGAAGCAGTTCAGTGAGGGCATCCCCGGCGAGATGCTGGAGGCTGCCCGCATCGACGGCGCGAGCGAGGCCAAGACCTTTGTCCGCATTGCGCTGCCCATGATCAAGCCGGGCATCGGCGCACTGGCCATCTTCACCTTCATCAACTCGTGGAACGATTACTTCATGCAGTTGATCATGCTGTCCAGCACCAGCAAGCTGACGATCTCTCTTGGTATCGCCAAGCTGCAGGCCGAAAACTCCACCGACTACGGCCTGATCATGGCCGGTGCCGCGCTGGCAGCCGTGCCCATCATCATCGTGTTCCTGGTCTTCCAGAAGTACTTCACGAAGGGCATCACAATGGGCGCTGTCAAGGGCTAAACCCGGGAACGGGCGGCGACGTGGAGTTCTCTCCCTCCGGCCTTCGGCCACCGCTCCCCTTCTGGCGCAAGCGCCACCTCCCCCGTATCGGGGGAGTCTGTCTCGCAGAGGGAGGCAAGGCCCCCGGCCCCCTCTGCGAGGGGGCTGTCGCCGCAGCGACTGGGGGAGAGAGCCTTGCCATTGCCCGAAGCCTACCCATACAGAAAAGCCTTCCCCCTTGGGGGAAGGTGTCTGTGGCCCCGACCACAGACGGATGAGGGGCAGCCTGCCGGAGATTGCCCGCAAACGGGCCGTGTCAGCAGGCTCCGCCCTTATCAGTCACCTTCGGTGACAGCTTCCCCCTCGGGGGAAGACTTTACATACAGTTTTACGAACAGGGAGTGTTTGTATATGAAAGACATCAACAAATATCGCGGCATTATCCCCGCCTTCTACGCCTGCTACGCATCGGACGGCTCCATCTCCACCGAGGGCGTCAAGGCGCTGACCCGCCACCTGATCGCCAAGGGCGTCAAGGGCGTCTATGTCGGCGGCTCCTCCGGCGAGTGCATCTACCAGCACCCGGATGAGCGCAAGGCCGTGCTGGAGGCCGTCATGAGCGAGGCCAAGGGCAAGATCACCGTTATTGCCCACGTCGCCTGCAACAACACGGCGGACTCCGTCGAGCTGGCCGCCCATGCTGAAAAGTGCGGCGTTGACGCCATCGCGTCCATCCCGCCGATCTACTTCCACCTGCCCAACTACGCCATCGCGGACTATTGGAACGCCATGAGCGCCGCCGCGCCCAACACCGAGTTCATCATCTACAACATCCCGCAGCTGGCCGGTACCGCCCTGACGATGCCCCTGCTGAACGAGATGCTCAAGAACCCCAACGTCATCGCGGTCAAGAACTCCTCGATGCCCACCCAGGACATCCAGATGTTCAAGGATGCCGGTATTCAGGCGCGCGGTGCGGACGGCTTCGCCGTGTTCAACGGCCCCGATGAGCAGTTCGTCTCCGGCCGTGTCATGGGCGCGGACGGCGGCATCGGCGGCACCTACGCCGTCATGCCCGAGCTGTTCCTCAAGATGAACGAGCTGATCGAGAAGGGCGACATCCCCGCTGCCCGCGAGATCCAGTACAAGGCGGACCGCATCATCTACAAGATGTGCGAGGCCCACGGCAACCTGTACGCGGTCATGAAGGAGATCCTGCGCCGTATGTACGGTCTGGAGCTGGGCGGCGTGCGCGCCCCGCTGCCGGGCCTGATCCCCGAGGATGAGCCCATCGTGGCCGAGGCGCAGAAGATGATCGAGGACGCCGTCGCGGCCCTGTAAGAGGTGTGAAATGATCGTAGATTCGTTTGATTACATTGCCTGCTACAAGGGTCTGCACCCGAACCTGGACAAGGCCATCGACTGGCTGAACAGCCACACGCTGGACGCGCTGGAAAACGGCAAGACCATCATTGACGGCGAGAACGTCTTTGTCAACGTGATGAACGCCGACCTGCGCGATGCCGACGGCGCTGCGTTCGAGTACCACCGCCGCTATGCCGACCTGCAGATCGACCTGACCGGCAGCGAACATCTGGGCTGGGCGTCCGAGGGCACGGAGCAGGGCGAGTTTGACGAGGAAAACGACTTCGGTCTGCGGACCGGCCCCGAGCACTGCGGCATGACGCTGGGTGGGGGACGCTTTGCCGTGTTCTTCCCCGGTGAGCTGCACAAGCCCAGCTGCAAGACCCCCGGCTGCGACCACGTAAGAAAAGCCGTGGTCAAGATTTTGATGAAATAATTTGCATTCCCCAAGCCTTCCCCCTTGGAGGAAGGTGGCCCCGCAGGGCCGGATGAGGGGTAAGCTATCGGTGGCTGCCCGTAAACAGGTTGCCGCCGTAAGCTCCGCCCTCATCAGTCACCTTCGGTGACAGCTTCCCCCCGAGGGGGAAGCCTTTTTGCGTTCCATTTGCAGGGGCCGATGACGAGCATCGACCCCCTGCGACCTCACAAAAAAAGGAGTCTTTCTCATGACCCACGAACAAATCTTCAACCAGATCCAAGGCGGCCTTATCGTCTCCTGCCAGGCGCTGGAGCATGAGCCGCTGTATACAAAAGAGGGCGGCGTCATGCCGCTGATGGCCAAGGCGGCGGCACAGTCCGGCGCTGTCGGCATCCGCGCCAATACGGTGCGCGACATCACTCAGATCAAGCAGGTCGTGGACCTGCCGGTCATCGGCATCATCAAAAAGGATTACCCCGGCACGCCGATGTACATCACCGTCACGATGCAGGAGGTTGACGAGCTCGTCGCCTGCGGCGTGGACATTCTGGCCGTGCAGGGCACCGGCGCCCTGCGCCCCAACGGGCAGACGAGCGCCGAGTTCATCCGCGCCATCAAGGAGAAGTACCCCGACCAGCTCGTTATGGCCGACTGCGACAACATTGAGAACGCGCTGGCCTGCGCGGGGGCCGGTGCGGACTTTGTCGGCACGACGATGCGCGGCTACACGCCCGAGACGACGGGCATCAACGATGTGGACTTCGGCTTTATTGCCCAGCTCGCGCGGGAGTGCCCGGCCAAGGTCATCGCCGAGGGCCATATCCACACGCCGGAGCAGGCCGTGCAGGCGCTCTACGCCGGTGCGTTCGCCCTCGTCGTCGGCGGTGCCATCACCCGCCCGGCGGAGATCACGGCCCGCTACACCGCGGCCATCAACAACCACAAATAAGCAGGTGCGCTATGAGTAAAACCTATCTGGGCGTTGACATCGGCGGCACGGCGGTCAAGCTGGGGCTCGTCGATGAGAACGGCAGGGTGCTGCGCCGCGCCGAGCGCAGTGTCAGCTTTGACGGCTACAAAACGCCGATCCTGGATACCGTGCAGGCGGCCATCCACGAATTTCTGACTGCGGACGCGCCGAGGCTCGAGGGCATCGCTGTGTCCGCCACGGGCCAGATCGACAGCCGCCGCGGCGTGGTCGCGGGGACCTGCGGCAATTTCCCGGGGTGGATCGGCGTGGACATTAAAGGTACGCTGGAGCGTGCCTTCGGCCTGCCCGTCACCGTCGCCAACGACGCCAACTGTATGCTGCTGGGCGAGGTCTGGGCCGGTGCGGCTAAGGGCTATACCGATGTCATCGGTGTGACGCTGGGCACCGGCGTCGGCGGCGGCATCCTGACCGGCGGACGTCTGCTGGAGGGTGCGCGCGGCCTTGGCGGCGAGCTGGGGCATTTCCGTCTGCACGCGCTGGACGGCGTGGCCTGCACCTGCGGGGCCATCGGCTGCTATGAGCGCTACGCCGCCACAACGGCGCTGGTCCGCAGCGCCCAGGCGGCCGGGCTGGACGCGCCCGACGGGCGTGCGATTTTTGAGGCTGCCGCCGCGGGCGACGCCCGCACGCTGGCCGTGCTGAACCGCTGGATTAGCGAGATCGCACAGGGACTGGCGGGGCTTGTGCACATTTTCAACCCGCAGTTGATTCTGATTGGCGGCGGCGTCAGCGCACAGCAGGCGCTGCTGATCGACCCGCTGGCCGCGCAGGTGCGCAAAAGCATCATGCCCGCCTTCGCCGAGGGCCTTGAGGTCAGGGCCGCAGCCCTCCAGAACGACGCCGGCCTTGTCGGTGCAGTGTATTATTTTAAGCAACAGCAGTAAGGCGGACGGCCCGGGTCGCCGAGGGCGCCGCCTCCCTACAGCTCCACCATGAAAATCCCCCCCGCCGCACCCCGGCGGCGGGGAATTTTTTTGCGGAAATACAGTATGTAAAATCTGGAACGCAAAAGCGCAAAAAATGTGCGAACGACGGCCTTTTGTGGGTTCTGGACAAAAATATTGACTTTGAACCGATGATTTTGGCACGGCGCAGACGGGCGTAAATTGTTGCAATTACAGAGCGTGTGTGTTATACTTTCTACTATGAATAAGTGTGTAAAATTGCCCAAACGAGGCGGAGCGCACGGGACAAAAACCGGTCGTCGACGGACTGACCGGCTCACAAAACAATAAAGGAGCGCACTATGAAAGTAGTAATTCTGGCTGGCGGCCTTGGCACGCGCATCAGCGAAGAAAGCGTCTACAAACCCAAGCCGATGATCGAAATCGGCAACATGCCCATCCTGTGGCATATCATGAAGGAATATTCCTACTACGGCTTTCACGACTTTGTCATCTGCGCGGGCTACAAGCAGCACATGATCAAGGAGTGGTTCGCGGATTACTTCCTGCATACCAGCGATATTACGTTTGATTTCACCCGCGGCCAGAACGAGATGATCGTCCACAACCACCACACCGAGCCGTGGAAGGTCACCGTTGTGGACACCGGCCTCAACACGATGACCGGTGGGCGCATCAAACGCATTCGTCCCTACATCGGCAATGAGACCTTCATGATGACCTACGGCGACGGCGTCTGCGATGTGGACATTGCCAAGCTGGTGGCATTCCACCGCGAGAACGGCAAGATCGCCACGCTGACCGCCGTTCAGCAGGAGCAGCAGAAGGGTGTTCTGGATATTGCCGAGGATAATTCTGTCCGTTCTTTCCGTGAAAAGAAGGCCAGCGACGGCGCGCTTATCAACGCGGGCTATATGGTGCTGGAGCCGCAGATTTTCGACTATCTGGACGGCGACGCCTGCGTCTTTGAGCAGAAGCCGCTGCAGAAGCTGGCCGAGGAGGGTCAGCTGATGAGCTATATCCACAAGGGCTTCTGGCAGTGCATGGACACCGCCCGCGAGAAGCAGGTCCTGGAGAAAATGCTTGCCACCGGCAACGCGCCCTGGAAGAAGTGGGAGGATTGATGATGGTACATTACGATCCTGAATTTTACCGCGGCAAGCGGGTGTTCGTCACCGGTCACACCGGCTTCAAGGGCAGCTGGCTCTGCAAGATGCTGCTGATGGCCGGGGCCGAGGTCACGGGCTACAGCCTGCAGCCGCCGACGCAGCCGAACCTTTTCTCCATCGCCGGCGTCGAGGACAAGATGCACAGCGTCATCGGCGACATCCGCGACTTTGACGCGCTGAAGGCCGCTTTTGACGCGGCGCAGCCCGACATTGTGCTGCACCTGGCCGCGCAGCCCATCGTGCGCGACAGCTACAAGGACCCGCGCTACACCTATGAGACGAACGTTATGGGTACGGTCAACCTGCTGGAATGTGTGCGGCTGGCCCGGCAGCAGGGCAGAGCGCCCCGCTCGGTGCTGAACGTCACCACCGACAAGGTCTACCACAACAACGAGTGGGCCTGGGGCTACCGCGAGAACGAGCCGCTGGACGGTTTCGACCCCTACTCTAACAGCAAGAGCTGCTCGGAGTTGGCGACGCACTCCTACATCAACAGCTTTTTTGCCGATAAGACTGTGGCCGTCTCGACGGCCCGCGCGGGCAATGTCATCGGCGGCGGCGACTTTGCCAATGACCGCATCATCCCCGACTGCGTCCGCGCCATGGCCGCGGGCCGTAAGATCGGCGTGCGCAACCCCTACTCGACCCGCCCGTACCAGCATGTGCTGGAGCCGCTGGCGGCCTACCTGCTGATCGCCCAGCGCCAGTATGAGGACAGCCGCTTTGCGGGCTACTATAATGTAGGCCCCGACGACTGCGACTGCGTCACCACCGGCACGCTGGTGGATCTGTTCTGCCGGGCCTGGGGCGGCGACGCCGCCTGGGAGAATCAGGCCGAGGCCAATGCCCCGCACGAGGCCAACTTCCTGAAGCTGGACTGCAGCAAGCTGAAAACGACCTTCGGCTGGACGCCGCGCTGGCACATGGCCGAGTGCATGGAAAAGACCGTCGCCTTCAGCAAGATCTGGCTTGCCAACGGCGACGTCCCGGCGGAGATGGAAAAGGAAATCAATATTTTTTTGGAGGAGCAATAATTATGTGGAAGAACGAGGCAGAAGCCCGCGAGCAGATCAAGGCGATGGTCGCCGAGTATTATCACGACTTCAAGGAGAAAAAGACCCCCTATCAGGAGGGTGATCGCATCACCTACGCAGCCCGCGTCTTTGACGAGAAGGAGATGTGCGCCCTGACCGACGCCACGCTGGACTTCTGGCTGACGACGGGCCGCTTTGCCGACCAGTTCGAAAAGGAGTTCGCTAAGTGGATCGGCGTTAAGTTTGCCCATCTGGTCAACAGCGGGTCCTCCGCCAACCTGATCGCCTTCATGGCGCTGACCGCCCCCGAGCTGGGTGACCGCCAGATCAGGAAGGGCGACGAGATCATCACCGTGGCCTGCGGCTTCCCCACCACCGTGACCCCGGCCATCCAGTACGGCGCGGTGCCCGTGTTTGTGGATGTGACCGTGCCCCAGTACAACATCGACGTCACCAAGCTCGAGGCCGCCCTCTCCCCCAAGACGAAGGCTGTCATGATTGCCCATACGTTGGGTAACCCGTTTGACCTGTCCGCTGTCAAGGCGTTCTGTGACGCCCACAACCTGTGGCTGGTCGAGGACAACTGCGACGCGCTGGGCACCCAGTACACCATCAACGGCGAGACCCGCTTTACCGGCACCTGGGGCGACATCGGCACGTCCAGCTTCTACCCGCCGCACCACATGACGATGGGTGAGGGCGGCTGCGTCTACACCAACAACCCGCTGCTGAACCGCCTGATCCTCTCCTTCCGCGACTGGGGCCGCGACTGCATCTGCCCCTCCGGCCAGGATAACTTCTGCGGCCACCGCTTTGACGGTCAGTTCGGCGAGCTGCCCAAGGGCTACGACCACAAGTACGTCTACAGCCACTTTGGCTATAACCTCAAGGTCACCGACATGCAGGCCGCCATCGGCTGCGAGCAGCTGAAGAAGTTCCCCACCTTCATCGAGCGCCGCCGCCACAACTGGGACCGCCTGCGCGCCGCGCTGGAGCCCGCCGCCGACAAGCTGATCCTGCCGGAGCCGGCTGCCAACAGCCGCCCGTCCTGGTTCGGCTTCCTGCTCTCCGTCAAGCCGGAGAGCGGCCTGGACCGCAACGCCGTGACCCGCTATGTGGAGAGCCACAACGTACAGACCCGTCTGCTGTTCAGCGGCAACCTCATCAAGCACCCCTGCTTTGACCAGATCCGCGGCACCGACGCCTACCGCGTGGCGGGCGAGCTGACCAACACCGACTTTATCATGAACAACACCTTCTGGGTCGGCGTTTACCCCGGCATGACCGACGAGATGATCGACTACATGGCTAAGACGATTATCGAGGCTGTGAATCAGTAAAATTTTGACAACGAGGTACGGACCCCTATGATGCAGCAAAAAGTGAAAACAACCCGCGCACCCGGACTGCGGTTGGACAAAAACAGGCGGCTGACGCCTATGCAGATTTACTGCTGGGCGACGGTGGCCTGTCTGGCGGTGCTGCTGCTTGCCCTGCTGGCCAGCCGTGGTGCGCTGCTGCATCGATTCTTCTTTTATGATGTCACCGATACCGGTATGGACTTTTTCCATAGTATTGAGTATATGCGTGGACGTATGCCCTACGGACAGTTCGATACGCTGTACTCGCCGCTTGCAAATCTGTTTTTCTATGTGTTGTATTTGCTTGTGCCAAAGACACAATCAGCTACGTGGACGGAATCGTTTATCTCGTCTCTCAACATGAAGGGAACAGAACGGGATTTGCGTCTACAGCAAGCGACGATGATGCTGTTTATCGTCTTTGTTATCGTGGTGGTCTTAGGAATTGTATCGATGACAGAACGCCTGACGCGCAGCTGCGGGGGACGGAAAAAGCTGCTGGCATTCTGTGCAGTGTTCAGCTATGGGGTACTGTACGGCTTGGAACGCGGCAATATTCTGCTGCTGTGCTGGCCGTTAATGGCATTTTTTATCCTGTACCGCAATTCAGAAAAACCACTTTTGCGGGAGTTGGCCTGTCTGGCACTTGCGATTGCCGCCGGTTTCAAGCTGTACCCGGCGTTTCTGGGCGTGCTGTTGCTGCGCGATAAAAACTATCTGGCCGCGGTGCGCACGGTGCTGTACGGTGTTGTCTGCCTGTGCTTCCCGCTGTTCTTCTTCAATGAAGGATTGTTTGGCCTGACACTGTGGTTCCGTGTACTGTTTGATTTTAGCGGCAGCAGAGGTGAACCGTGGATTGGCAACGGTTTCTCCAACATTTTGGCAGAGGCCGGACATGCGGTGGACAAGCTGCTGGGCACGCAGCTGGGCTATGGCAGCTACGCACTGTTGGGCATTGTGCTGGCAGCGGTGCTGCTGGTGTGCAGCTTTTTTATGGATAAGGAGTGGAAACGCATTACAGCAATCATTCTGGCGATGCTGATGTTCCAGTCCCAGTATGATTATGTATGGTGCCTGTTTTTGATTCCGCTGTTCCTGTTTATGGAGCAGGAGCGTGAGCTGCGCAGGGACAACGTGCTGCCCTATCTGGCCTTGATGGTGCCGGTGCTGCCGCTGCCGCTGTTCCGGCGGGACCAGTGGGAACCGTCCTTTGTACCGCGCAACACGATTTGTCATGTCATGCTGCTGCTGCTCATTGTCTGGTGCTTTGTCCAGACGGTGCAGGGGGTGCGTGTACGCTGTGCGGAAAAGCCGGTCAAGCCGGCACACGGACACCCGGCAGCCACGGTGCTGCTGGCCGTTTGTGTGGCGGTGGCCGGTGTGGGCGGCCAGCAGCTGTGGCAGCACACCCACAACTGGGGCTTTGACTACAGCTACAACGGCCGACTGGATGCCGAGGGCATCCGGCAGAAGGACGTGCAGGACAGTGACGGCAACCCGGTAGAGGTAACATGGAGCGGCCGCGGTGCGTATATTATGATTTACAACCACGCGCCATTTACGCAAAGGATGGTGGTCACGTTCCAGACAGGATACGGCATGGATTTGAAGCGCGCCTATACGATGACGTTTGAAGCACCGAATCTGGAAGATGCTGATGGTACAACCGGGAAGCAGAAGCAGACGGATATTAAGATTGACCATGAGGGGCAGACCGTGTGCTACACGGTAGATGTGGTTCCCGGCCAGACCCAAATCGATGTGAGCTATGACGGCCCGATGGCAGTCTATGATGCTTCTTCGCGCAAAAACGGCACCTTCACGGTGACAAACCTAGTGGTTGCCAGTGAGGGCGCTGTGGAGGAAACCGAATAACGGAAGGAAACATATACTATGCAGAAATTGCTGGCCCTGCTGGGCGCAAAAAATAAAGAGGAATTTGTGGAGCTGTTCAAGCAGTTCATCAAGTTCGGCCTGGTGGGCGTAAGCAACACGGCTGTGTCCATGGCAGTTTACTATATCTTCCTGTGGATCAGCCCAGATCTGTATATGGTCGGCAGCATCCTGGGCACGATTCTGAGCATTGCCAACGCCTTTTTCTGGAATGACAAGTTTGTCTTTACCGGCAACGCCAATGACTGGCGCAGCAAGCTCAAGCGGCTGGGCAAGCCCTATGTCAGTTACGGCGGCACATCGATTTTGTCCAACGTGCTGCTCTGGATCGAAGTTGCGTTCTTCAGCGTAAGCAAGTCCATTGCGCCCATCGTCAACCTGCTGGTGACGATCCCGCTAAACTTTGTTATCAACAAGTTGTGGACGTTTAGAAATGAAAAATAATCAATGAATAGAAAAATAAAGACATGGGCGTATGCAATTCTTTTGTTAAATATAATTGTTGCGGGATAATTGTTGCGGGAATCGGTATTGCAAAGCTTTTATTTGATGTTTTTACCGGCAACGGAAATACATAAGTTGGAAACAATCAATATAGATGCCGTTTATCCGTTAGGATGGACGACAATTGTTGAAAGCGTTGCGTTACTCTTGATGGAAGTATCGATTGTTTTTGAGGAATTATTTTTTAGGAGTAGAGAAAACGGATGAAAAATAAAGAGCGAAATGGTAATATTGAGCTGCTGCGGTTTGTGTTCTGCGTAATGATGGTTTTATACCACGCATGGTATGTGCGCAGAGGATATATTGGCGTTGAGTTCTTTTTTATGGTGACGGGGTATTTCCTCGCTGAAAAGATATGTAGGCTAAATGCAAGGGAAGCGAGCCGCCCATCGGTAGAAAATGCCATGAAGGAAGCAACGCGAGATGTTACGAAGCGTTATCGCTCAATATTTCCGTACTTTTTTGTCGCCACCATTTTGGGATTTATAGTGCGTGCCTATGCACAGAAATGGGACAATGCAGCAATCCTGTTGGGTGTGCAGTTGATTCCAGCGGATTTCTTATACTTGCAAAACCTTGGACTTTCGACAACATCTGCCACGGGGGTATTATGGTATCTTTCCGCTATGACTTTTGCGGTTTGGACGCTATATCCGTTACTGCGCAGACATTATAACGTGATTGTGCAAGCAGCTCCGATGGGAAGCCTTTTGATACTGGGAGTGATTCTGCAAAACTGTGGGTCGCTGGACGCGCCATGCACATTTCTGTTTGGCTGGGTCAATACAGGAATATTACGAGCTTTCGCGGGCATCCTAGGGGGGGTGACGATAAATAACATTGCGTCAAAACTGAGGAAAATCAATGCTGGTGAAAAAGCTTCCGCAGCAATGACGATAGTGGAGTTGGCTGGATATGTGTGGGTACTTTACCACATTTGGGCGATGAATGAAACGCGTGTTGCGTTGGACGGCATTGTAGTCTTAGCTCTTGGGGTCGCGCTTACTATTACTGTAAGCGAAAAATCACTTTTTTATGGGAAATTTAATAATGGTTTTGTGCGATTCTTGGGGAAGACAACGATGCCCATTTTTTTAAGTCACTTCTACTGTGTTCAATATTTGCCGAATATATTGGCAAGGTATAATATTGAAGTGACAGAATTGCAGCGCTTAGTGATTTCCTTTGCTTTCTGTGCAATAGCGGCGGGAATAGTCTATTGTGTGGGACAAGTTATAGATAGGCAAATGAAAAAGGTCGGTATCTTTTTTGAACAGCAAGTGATTAAAAAGAGCGAATAAGTTGCTGAAAAAGTTTAAAAGATAATGCTTGGTAGGGTAGCATAGCAATGTGGGCGTAAGCAACACGGCTGTGTCCATGGCGGTCTACTATATCTTCCTGTGGATCAGCCCGGACCTGTATATGGTCTGCAGCATCCTGGGCACGATTCTGAGCATTGCCAACGCATTTTTCTGGAATGATAAATTTGTCTTTACCGGCAACGCCAATGACTGGCGCAGCAAGCTCAAGCGGCTGGGCAAGCCCTATGTCAGTTACGGCGGCACATCGATTTTGTCCAACGTGCTGCTCTGGATCGAAGTTGCGTTCTTCAGCGTAAGCAAGTCCATTGCGCCCATCGTCAACCTGCTGGTGACGATCCCGCTAAACTTTGTTATCAACAAGTTGTGGACGTTTAGAAATGAAAAATAATCAATGAATAGAAAAATAAAGACATGGGCGTATGCAATTCTTTTGTTAAATATAATTGTTGCGGGAATCGGTATTGCAAAGCTTTTATTTGATGTTTTTACCGGAAACGGAAATACACAAGACGGATTGCTTTTCCAGAACCTGCATCTAACAGCGTACAGCACGGATTCATTCATGGACTTCTTTAATAGCATTCAGTATGGAAGGAAGCCCTATACAGCAGGAGTGATTTATCCGCCACTGATAAATTTGATTTATGCTATATTCGGGATGGGGATTCCGGACAGCGTTAAAGCACAGGGTACACGTGCATACAGGACATCGCTACAAGGCATTGTGGCATTAGTGCTGTTTTATGTAATGGCTGTATTGCTGTATATCATTGCGTGGAGAGATGATTCTCGCTTCACCAATAAAGAAAAAAATTTTTTAATAACAGCTACATTTTTTACGCTCCCTTTCATTTTTGCGGTAGAGCGAGGCAATAGCTTACTTTGGTGTGTCCCGCTTACAATGCTATTTGTAAATAACTATAATAAGAAAGAAAAAAGCAAACGTATACTGGCAATTGTAGCGTTAGCACTTGCAGCCTCAATGAAAATCTACCCGGCGTTTTTTGGAATTTTGCTTGTGCGTGAAAAGAAATGGAAAGAAGCACTAACGGCAGTAGTTGTTGGTGCGATTACAATGTTTGCACCTTTTCTTTTAATGGAAAAGGGAAATCGTAGTCCGCTACTATGGCTTAGTAACATTGCAAAAACAAGCGAAATGTTTCAAAGCACTGGCTATGGGTATAAAGTAAACTTGTCTAACACAGTAGGGTTTATTGAGAGTGAATTTGGCATACATATTACGGGAACAAATTTTTTGATAATAGCGGTTTTACTTATCAACAGCCTTTTGGTGCTAATCAAGAAGAATATGCCTCAGTGGAAGTGCATAGCGTTGCTGGCTCTTATTACAATCTTAGTGCCTGGATTTAGCTATACATACACAATAATGTTTATGTTGATTCCCTTCTTTTGCTTTTTAGGAAGTGAGCACGATCAAAAATGGGACTGTTATTATCTGATTCTTTTTATGCTGATGTTTGTATTGCTACCGATAAAAAATCAGTTTGGCGGTTTGGAAGCAATCAATATGGATGCCGTTTATCCGTTAGGATGGACGACAATTGTTGAAAGCGTTGCGTTATTCTTGATGGAAGTATCGATAGTTATCGAAGAATTGCCTTTAAAAAACAGGGAGAAATAAAGATGAAACAGCGTTTAGCGGATTATGTGGCGGACTTTCTGGCGGCGCGCGGTGTGACGGATGTTTTCTCCGTCGTGGGCGGCGGCGCCATGCACCTCAACGATGCGCTGGGCCATAACCCCCGGCTGCATGTGACCTACAACCACCATGAGCAGGCCTGCGCCATTGCGGCGGAGGCCTACGCCCGGCTGGAAAATAAGATCGCGGCGGTCTGCGTGACCACCGGCCCCGGCGGCACCAACGCGCTGACCGGTGTCGTGGGCGGCTGGCTGGACTCCATCCCCATGTTCATCGTCTCCGGCCAGGTGCGCTATGACACCACGGCCCGGTACGCCTTGCAGTACACCGGTACGCCGCTGCGCGCCATGGGTGACCAAGAGTACGACATCACCAAGTCCGTCCAGTACATGACGAAGTTCGCTGCCATGCTGGAGGACCCCAAGGACATTCGCTACCTGCTGGAAAAGGCGTGGCATCTGGCTACAACGGGCCGCCCCGGCCCGGTCTGGCTGGACATCCCGGTCAACTTCCAGGGCGGCTACATCGAGACTGACGAGCTGCGCGGCTACGACCCCGCCGAGGATGACGCCCAGCTGCCCCCGCCGGTGGACGACGCCACGATCCGGACGATTCTGGAAAAAATCAAGAACGCCAAACGGCCAGTGTTCCACGCGGGCTATGGCATCCGCCTGTCCGGCGGGTATGCGGCGTTCCGCTCCGTGGCGGAAAAGCTCAACATCCCCATCGTCACCTACTGGAACGCCGTGGACCTCATCGAGGATGACAATCCGCTGTACTGCGGGCGTGCCGGGAACATGGGTGACCGCCCGGGCAACTGGGCCATCCAAAACGCAGACTTGATTCTGGCCGTAGGCACGCGCATTTCTGTCCGACAGGTCGGCTACAACTGGAAGACCTGGGCCCGCGCGGCAGAGGTCATCATGGTGGACATTGACCAGGCCGAGCTGAAAAAGCCGACACTGCACGTCGAAATGCCGGTCTGGGCCGACGCGAAGGACTTTTTGACCAAGCTGGATAAGGTCGCCGCGGCCCCCGTGAACGCGGGCGGCGAGTGGCTGGCCACCTGCCAGCGCTGGAAACGTGACTACCCCGCCGTGTTGCCCCGCCAGTGGGAGGAAAACGGCGAGACCGCCAACGTTTACGCCTTTGTGCGCTATTTGAGCAGTCGCCTGCCGGAGAACAGCCTGACTGCGGTCTCCAACGGTGCGTGCTGTGTCGTCGGTAACCAGGCGTATGTCATCCAGAAGGGCAGCCGGATGGCAAACAACAGCGCCATTGCCAGCATGGGTTACGGTCTGCCCGCAGCCATTGGCACCTGCATCGGCGGCGGACGCCGCCAGACGATCTGCCTCGAGGGCGACGGCTCCATCATGATGAACCTGCAGGAACTGCAGACCATCCTGACGAACAAGCTGCCGATCAAAATCTTCCTCATCAACAACAACGGTTACCACTCTATCCGTCTGACGCAGAACAACCTTTTCAAGGAGCACTGCAAGGTCGGCATCGGCCCCGAGAGCGGCGACCTGTCCTTCCCGGAGTTTGAAAAGATTGCAAAGGCGTTTGGCTACCCCTACTACAGTGCCCACAGCAACGCCGAGATGAAGCAGGCCGTGGACACGATGCTGGCACTGGACGGCCCGGCTTTCTGCGAGATTTTCACCGACACCAAGCAGGTCTGGGAGCCCAAGAGCAGCACCAAGCGCCTGCCCGACGGCACGCTGGTCAGCCCCCCGTTGGAGGATCTGGCCCCCTTCCTGCCGCGTGAGGAACTGGAAAAGCAGATGTTCATCCCGCTGATGCCGGAAGTGTAAGGGAGTGCATGATTCAAAAATGGCAAGCATTCAAAGACAAATCCGAACCGCCATCATCACTGGCCCTACGGGGGCAATCGGGATGGCGCTGTGTGCAAAGCTGCTGGCGGAGGGCGTGACGGTTTACGCGGTCACCCACCCGGGTAGCGCGCGGGCGGCGCTGCTGCCGCAGGACGCGCGGCTGCATGTGGTGCCCTGTGACGCGGCGGAGTTGGCCGCGCTGCCGGAGCTGATCCCGGAAAAGGCCGATGCGTTCTTCCACTTTGCGTGGGCGCATACGATCGGCCCGGGCCGCAACGACATGCCGGCGCAGATCGAGAACATCCGCTACACCATTGCGGCCTGCCGCGCCGCGGCGCAGCTGGGCTGCCAGGTCTTTATCGGGGCTGGCAGCCAGGCCGAGTATGGCCGCGTGGAGGGCGTGCTGACCGCGCAGACCCCCTGCTTCCCGGAAAACGGCTACGGCATGGCCAAGCTGTGCGCCGGCCAGATGAGCCGCGTCGAGTGCCAGAGGCTGGGCGTGGCCCACATCTGGACGCGCATTTTGAGCGTCTACGGCCCGCACGACGGTCCGGCCACGATGATCAGCGGAACCATCCGTAAGCTGCTGCACGGCGAGAAGCCCGCTCTGACCGCAGGCATCCAGCAGTGGGACTACCTGTACGCCGCCGATGCGGCAGCTGCGTTCTACGCGCTGGCCGTCAGCGGGCAGGACGGCAGGGTCTACCCGCTGGGCAGCGGCACGGCCTGCCCGCTGAAGGACTACATCGAGACGCTGCGCGACGCCATCGACCCGGCGCTGCCGCTGGGCTTGGGGGAGGTCCCCTACGGCCCGCTGCAGGTCATGCACCTGCAGGCGGACACGTCGGCCTTACAGGAGGACACCGGCTGGCGGTCCGCGACCCCGTTTGAAGAAGGAATCCGCGAAACCATTGAGTGGGTAAGGAAAGAGACAAAATGAGTGAGAAAAAGACGATTTCGGTAATGATCCCCTGCTACAACGAGGAGCAGAATGCCCGCCCCATCTATGAGGCTGTGCGCGATGAGCTGGTCAAGAGCTGCCCGAACTACGACTATGAGATTTTGTTCATCGACAATAAGAGCGAGGACGGCACCCGTGCCATCATCCGGCAGATCTGCGCCGAGGACAAGCACGTCAAGGCCATCTTCAACGTCAAGAACTTTGGTCAGTTTAATAGCCCGTACTACGGCATGATCCACACCTCCGGCGATTGCACGATCACGATGTGCGCCGACTTCCAGGACCCTGTGGAGATGATCCCCAGGTTTGTGGCCGAGTGGGAAAAGGGCTACAAAATCGTCATTGGCCGCAAGACCCAGAGCAAGGAAAACCCGGTCATGTACTGGCTGCGCGGCTGCTACTACAAGCTCATCAAGAAGATGAGCAGCTGCGAGCAGATCGAGCAGTTCACCGGCTTTGGCCTGTACGACAAGAGCTTTATCCAGACGCTGCGCAACCTGAAGGATCCGACACCCTTCATCCGCGGCATTGTGGCCGAGCTGGGCCCCGAGCGCAAGGAAATCGAGTACACCCAACCCCAGCGCCGCGCGGGCAAGACCCACAACAACTGGTACAGCCTGTACGACGCCGCCATGCTGAGCTTTACCAGCTACACCAAGGCCGGTATGCGCATTGCAACGTTCGCGGGCTTCCTGGTGGCGGGGCTGAGCTTTCTGGTCGGCCTGTTCTATCTGATTGCCAAGCTGCTGTTCTGGCAGAGCTTCCGCGCCGGGTACGCGCCGACGATGATCGCCATCTTCTTTATGGGCGGTATTCAGCTGGCGTTCCTGGGCTTTTTGGGTGAGTACGTCATGGCTATGAACACCCGCATCATGAACCGCCCGCTCGTTGTGGAGGAAGAACGCCTCAACTTTGGGCCGGACGACCAGTGACCGGCATGAAGCAGGAGTTTGGTTATTTCCTGAAAAACGCGAAATTCCGCGCGGCGCTGGGGCTGACCCTGCTGCTCAGCTACGGCTATGCCATCGCCACGACACGGGTCAGCATTGACTCGCTGGAAGGGGACCGCTACATCGGCACGGGCGGCGTCATGCTGTCCACCGGACGATTCGGCATGAACCTCTGGGCCGCGGTGCTGGGCTACGGCAGGGTCGAGCCGAGCTATGCCTTTGGCATTGACCTGCTGGCGGCGCTGCTGCTGGCGCTGGCGGCGGTGAGCTTCTGTGCGCTGCTGCGCAAGGCCGCGCAGGACCGCATCAGCATGTTCGGCTATGGGCTGTTTGCCTGCCTGTTTGCCTCCTACCCGCTGATGAACGAAATTTGGGAGTACAGCGGCGCGAATGTCTGCGTCTGCGGCGGCTATTTGCTGGACGCCGCTGCGCTGAATCTGCTGTGGGACGCGCGCCAGCCCGGCGTGCCGTGGCGCGGCAGGGCTCTGCGCATGGGCGCGGCGGCGCTCTGCCTGATGGTGGTCTGCACGTCCTATGAGTCACTGGCGGCGGTGTTTGTGCTGGCTGTCTTTGCGCTTTTAACGCTGGAGCAGCTGCTGGCCGCCGAGCGCCCGCGGCTTGCGGCAGTCCTGACCGAGGGACTGTGGTACGCGGCGGCGCTGGTCGGCGGGCTCTGCCTGCGCGTGCTGGTGACGTCGGGCATCCATCTTGTGCTGCCGCAGGCTGCGGCCAACGGCGCCACCGAAATTTTGTGGGCGTTCTACCCATTTGTCTATCTTGCAAAGCTGCTTGTCAAGAGCATTCTGATTAACTACGCACTGCGCGGCTGTTTCTACCTGCCCATTGCTGAATTGGCGGTGGCGGTGCCGGTGTTTGTTGCTCTGGTCATCGTGCTGGCGGTGCGCAAAAAGCGGCCCCTGCTGCTGCTCACCGGCGCGGGGACGCTGTTCTCACTGGTGCTGCTGTCGTTTGTGCAGGGGCGGTACTCGCCCTACCGCACCTGCCAGGTGTTTGCGCTGTTTGTGGCGCTGGCGGGGCTGGCCGTGTATGAGCTGCTGCGCCGCGCTGCGGCCCGGCGGGCTGTGCTGCTGGGCAGCGTGCAGCTGCTGGCGGTGCTGCTCTGTCTGCACCAGGCCATGTACCTGAACCATCTGCTGGCCGTCGATTACCAGCGTTCCGAGCAGGAGGCCGCTGTGGTGCGCACTCTGGGCACCGAGCTTGTGCGCGACTACGGCACCGACAAGCCCGTGGTGCTGGTGGGCCGTTACACGCTGGGGGAGAATATCACCCGGTACACGACGGCTGACCCGATGCAGCACCCACTGTACCGCTTCTTCCGTGAGCACACGAGCTGGGAGAGCGGCGACACCGTCAAGTACGTCGAGACCAACTGCAACTCGGTGCTGAACTGGTCGGTCACGGCCTTCTCCGAGGTGGACGACGTCTACGGCCAGGCAGCGGAGCACCTGTTCCGCTACTATGGCTTTGCTTTGGACATGACCCACAGCGCTGCCCTGCATGAGCAGGCGCAGACCTACGCCGACGCCCACGACCTGCCTGGATACCCCCGGGCGGGGGCGATTGTCGATTGCGGGGACTATGTGCTGGTAAATCTGCAATAAGAATACCGCGGAAAAGTTTGCGCTTCTCCGCGGTTTTTGCTTTCTTTCTGTATTTTGCCGATGTTTTCAGCCGGTCACGGTCTCAAAGGGCTTCGTCAGGCGCCCGTTCCTGTCGGCTTCGCAGGCGCGGCGGGCCTACTTCAAATACTCCACCAAAAACGCCACTGTCGTCTCCCGCAGCGCTTTGTCCAGCGCGGCGGCGGTGGCGGCGTCCTCGGATAGATAGTTGTGGTTCCCCTCGGCAAACGGCTCCAGCACGGCCCTGCCGTTGGGCAGGCTCTCGACGGCGGCTATCGTCTCGGCCTGGGTCGTGTCGCTCAAAATGCCCTCATGGCCGGTGTAGGTCAAAAGTGTCGGCAGGGCGCTCTCCCGCAGGGCGGCGTTCGGGTCGGAATCGCGCATTTCGGTGAACAGCGTTCCGCTGACATCGACGCCCCAGGTGCTGATGCTGCCGCTCGCCTCGGCCTCAGCGGCCAGCGCTTCCACGGCGGAAAAGTCGTCGATGTTCAAAAACTCCATGCCGCGCAGGCCCACGCCGTTGGCGGGGCTCCACAGCGCCAGCGCCGTGATGCCGCCCCTGCGCTGCGGGTAGAGGCTGGCCAGCCGTCCGCCCATGCTGTGACCCACCAGCGCTGTGCGGCCCGTGCCGTAGGTCTGCTGCATGTAGGTGATGGCGCTCTCGACGTCGTCGGTCATGTTGGACAGCGTGTAGGCCGTGAACGGCTCGGTGCTGTTGCCGCAGCCGGGAAAATCCAGCCGCACCGTCGCAATGCCCTGGGCGGCCAGATCGGTGGCCAGCGGCGCAAAGTGGCCGTCGCCGCTGCGGCTGCCGGTAAAGCCGTGGCAGAGCACGACGAGCGGCAGCTCCTCCCCGCGGGCCAACTTGCCGGGCAGCTGTACCGTGGCGTAAATGTCCCCGCGCGTGCCGGGGATGGTGACGTCCTGCGCTTGCGGTGCGGGCGTCAGCAGAAAGAGCGATGCCGCCACGCAGAGCGCCAGCGCGGCAATGCAGCCTGCAAGGGTGTAAAAAGCGCGTTTATGCGTTTGTTTGTGCATAGAATTACCTCCGTGATGCCTCTATTAAAGCCTATGCGGGGCAAAAAGTCAAGACGCACAGAATACACATAAAAAAACAGGTGACAAACCCGGGGCGGATGTGGTATACTAAAGATTACAAATTGGTTAAAAAGTCAGACCCGGGGCGCAGGCGCAGCCTTGCCCCGGCTTTTGTCCTGTTTTACCGGAGGTGCTTGACTACGAATTCTATAGCGAACCGTATGCCCCGCCTGCTGGCTATGCTGTTTGTGCTGCTGGGGCTGTTCTGCGCGGCGGCACTGCCCGCCCATGCGGAGGACTACGACACGGTGCTGGACCGCCTGTCCCGCCTGCAGGCGCTGGCGCGGGAGTACTCGGCCAATCAGGCCGACACACCCGACCCGATCGAGCTGACGCTGGCCTACACCCGCACGGGGGAGTACAACACCACGATCTGGCAGCTGACCGCCGGTGTGCGCGACGCCGGGTTTGAGAGCTGCGTCAACAGCAGCGACCCCGAGTTGGCGTCGCTGCAGAATATGAACACCGTCGTCCTGCCCAACGGAGAGAGCATCGACTTTGGGCACCTGCTGGCGTCGATGAACCTTGTCTACAACGGCATACCCATCACGGGCAGCTGGGGCGGCGACTGTGAGGAGCTGGCCAGGCAGTATTACGGCCAGGCCGGCGATGCCGCGGGCTACGCCGAGGCGATGCGCGCTTCCTTTAATATAGACGATGACGGCACGCTGAGCCGCTTCAGCAACGGGGACCTGCGGGCGGACCTCGACTCCGTCGTCGTCGGCTCCAAGGTGACAAAGGACACCGACCTGGCCGAGGCGCTGCGCAGCTACTACGCGAATCTGACCGAGTATGACCGCGTCAAGGAGTTCATCTCGCTGAGCTTCGGCACGGTGGATACCTCGAGCACGGCCTTTGCGGACGCCGTGTACAGCGCTCTGCTGGAGGATTCCGGTATGCAGCTGCTGTTCTACATGAACGGTATGTGGACCGTCAAGGGCTGGCAGATCAAGGACGACTACGCCCCCGCCGTGCGCGGCGCAACAGACCTGTTTGCCGAGTACCTGGCCAATGCGGTCAATCACGAGAAGATCAAGAGCGAGACGAATGACCGTCTGGTTGCCATGGGCGGGCAGGCACTGGCCGACGCGCTGGAGGCGTTGGGCGACACCGACGCCGCCCAGGCCGCACTGACCGCCGCCGAGGAGATGGCCAATAACGCCCAATCGACGGTTTCCTCCGGTTCGGATGTGGTCTCCGCCGCGCGGGAGAATTTGCAGACAAACTTTAACGTGAAGGTCTTCCAGCTGATTTTGCTGATTGCGGCAGGGCTGGCAGCGTTCATGCTGGTGTTCAGCATGGTGATGTTTGTGGTGCACCGAAAAGAAAATTGAGTTTGGACTGCGTGCCGCTCTCTTGTGGGAAAGAGAGCGGCACGCTTTTTCTGTTCACACCCCGTTCACATTCCGTATATTCACCCCGAGTTATCCACGGCGTATAACGGTTATCCACCGTGGAAATGTTGAAAACTCCGTGGAAAGCGTGGAAAACTCTGCCGCCCGGACCCGTTCAAAAGCGGAAAACCAGGAAAATCTACGTAGAAAAAACGTTTATTTTCCACATTTTCCACAGCGGCGCTGTTGAAAACTGTGGAAAGCCGGGGGAAACGCGAATTGCGCTTTTTGCAACACAAAATACACATTTTGTAAATAAGGGCTTGCACTCGCCGCGCGACAGCGCTATAATAAACCTAACCATCACCCGCACTGCTGTGCGGCGGTGCGCTTGAGTATAAAAGGGAGAGTGTGAAATTATGTTGGACATTAAAATCACCAAAACGACCCATCCGAAGGAAAAGCCGCAGGACGAGTCGAAGCTCGGCTTCGGCAAGCAGTTCAGCGACCACATGTTCCTGATGGACTATACCGCGGGCGAGGGCTGGCATGACGCCCGCATCGTCCCCTATGGCCCGTGGGAGATGGACCCGGCTACCACCGTGTTCCACTACGCACAGGAAATTTTTGAGGGCATGAAGGCCTACCGCACCGCGGACGGCAAGATCCAGCTGTTCCGCCCCGACTGCAACGCGAACCGTTTCAACGATTCCGCGGACCGTCTCGGCATGCCCCCCATCCCGCCGGAGGACTTCGTGCAGGCGGTCAAGGCGCTGGTCGATGTGGACCGCGACTGGGTGCCCCACTCCGACGGTGCGTCCCTGTACATCCGCCCGTTCTGCATCGCTACCGATGTGGGCCTGGGCGTTCATGCCGCCAAGCATTACCGCTTTGCCATCATCTGCGCGCCCTCCGGTGCCTACTACGCCGAGGGCCTCGACCCCGTCCGCATCTATGTTGAGGATGAGTACATCCGCGCCGCCCCGGGCCTGACCGGCTTTACGAAGTGCGGCGGCAACTACGCCGCGTCCATCAAGGCCGGTGAGCTGGCCGAGGAGCGCGGCTTCTCCCAGGTGCTGTGGCTGGACGGCGTTGAGAAGAAGTACGTCGAGGAAGTCGGCTCCATGAACATCATGTTCAAGATCGACGGCGAGATCTATACCGCCCCCTGCGTGGGCACCGTTCTGCCCGGCGTCACCCGCCGCTCCATCATCGAGTTGCTGAAGGACTGGGGCTACAAGGTGCATGAGGAGCGTGTTGCCATTGCCGACATCATGAAGGCTGCCGACGAGGGCAAGCTGGAGGAAGTCTTTGGCACCGGCACGGCTGCCGTTGTCTCCCCTGTCAAGGAGCTGGATTGGGAGGGCAAGGTTGCCCACATCAGCGGCGGCCACATCGGCGAGCTGACCCAGAAGCTGTATGACACGCTGACCGGCATCCAGTGGGGCAAGCTGCCCGACACCAAGGGCTGGATCGTTCCTGTGGAATAAGCGGAGAAATCCCGCTATTCCGGTCTGAAAATAGCATATTTCTTGCGCCCGGGGTTTTGAACGCTCCGGGCGCTATTTGTATGAATTATCCGTGAACAGTTGTGCAAACTATACAAAACAAGGTGGGGTAAATGTAGCATGTTGTACAAGTACGCATCTTGCAAATTCGACAAAAATAGTGTACTATAAGTACATCGAAAGCGAGAGCTTCCGAGCGACAGCTAAAGAGGAAGAATACCAGAGCGCCCTGCCGAATCCGTAGGGAGGGTATCACTTGTAGAGGGGTGGTTCCGTTCGCATTCAGGCGCCGGCGAGACGTTCTGTTTTTCTCCTTCTTTTTAAGAAAAAACGAGACGGGGCAGTGGCCGTCTCGTTTTTTTGTTTTTGTGGGGCTGAATGGGAGAGGCAGCCACCCGCGCGCCCCTTTCGTGCGCGACCCGTTCACAGTAGTCCGTAGGGGCCGGGCATGCCCGGCCCGCAGTCTTGCCATTGTATCCCCTTTATCTTTTGCATCGTAGGGAGGGGTCTTGACCCCTCCGGGGGCGTCGGGGACGCCGCCCCCTACATCCTTGGCCGCGAACTTTCCGCCAACCGTAGGGGGATTCATCTCTCCCGTTTCCTCGCCCGCATTTCCTTAACTTTCTTCTTTACATTCCCCGTAAAATACGCTACAATATAAATGTATATTTATAAAAACAAAGAGAAGGAGAGATCGCTTTGTTTACTATCATCAAACGGCGGGAGCTGAACCCCACCGTAACCGAACTTTGCATCCATGCGCCGCTCATTGCCAAGAAGGCAAAGGCCGGCCAGTTTATCATTGTCCGCGCAAAGGAGGACTCCGAGCGCATCCCCCTGACCATCGCCGGGTTTGACCGCGAAGCCGGCACCGTTTCCATCATTTTTCAGGTTGTCGGCGCAGGTACCATGCAGCTCAACTCCCTCAAAGAGGGCGAGGCCGTGCATGACTTTGTGGGACCCTTGGGCAAGGCCACCGAGATCGAGGGTCTGAAAAACGTCTGCGTTGTCGGCGGCGGCGTGGGCTGCGCCATTGCGCTGCCCATTGCCCAGGCACTGCACGAGCAGGGCACCAAGGTCACCGGCATCGTCGGTTTCCGCAACAAGGATCTGGTCATTCTGGAGGACGAGTTCCGCGCCTGCTGTGATGAGTTTATCATTATGACCGATGACGGCTCCTACGGCGAGAAGGGCGTTGTCACCGCGCCGCTGGAGAAGAAGATCGTCGAGGGCGCAAACTTTGACGAGGTCATCACCATCGGACCCCTGATCATGATGAAATTTGTCGTCAAGACGACCAAGCCCCACAATGTCAAGACCGTTGTGTCGATGAACCCCATCATGGTCGATGGCACCGGCATGTGCGGCGGCTGCCGCCTGACCGTGGGCGGGCAGACCAAGTTTGCCTGCGTGGACGGTCCCGACTTTGACGGCTTTGAGGTCGATTTTGACGAGGCTATGCACCGCGGCACGATGTACAAGCCCTTTGAGGCCCACGCCCGCGAGGCCGAGTGCAATTTGCTGAAGCAGGAGGTGCAGTAATTATGCCGAACATGGACCCGAAAAAGTGCCCCATGCCCAGCCAGGAGCCGAACGTCCGCAACAAAAACTTCAAGGAAGTCGCCCTTGGCTACACCGAGGAGATGGCCGTGAACGAGGCCAAGCGCTGCCTGCAGTGCAAGAACCACCCCTGCCGCAGCGGCTGCCCCGTTGAAATTGATATTCCCGGCTTCATCAAGCACGTCGCCGAGGGCGACTTTGAGGCCGCCTACAACGTGATTGCCCAGTCCAGCGCGCTGCCCGCTGTCTGCGGCCGTGTCTGCCCGCAGGAGCATCAGTGCGAGGGCAAGTGCGTCCGCGGCATCAAGGGCGAGGCCGTCGGCATTGGCCGCTTGGAGCGCTTTGTTGCCGATTGGTACCGCAACAACGTACATACCAAGCCCACCGCGCCCGCGCCCAATGGCCACAAGGTCGCTGTTATCGGCGCAGGCCCGTCCGGCCTGACCGTCGCGGGCGATCTGGCCAAGCTCGGCTACAAGGTCACCGTCTACGAAGCCCTGCACGTTGCGGGCGGCGTGTTGATGTACGGCATCCCCGAGTTCCGTCTGCCCAAGGACATCGTCCAGCACGAGGTCGAGGGTCTGAAGGAGCTGGGTGTGGACATCGAGACGAACATGGTCATCGGTAAAGTCCTGACCATCGACGAGCTGATGAACGACTACGGCTTTGAGGCCGTCTATGTCGCGTCCGGTGCCGGTCTGCCCCGCTTTATGGGCATCCCCGGCGAGAGCCTGAACGGCGTCTACTCCGCCAACGAGTACCTGACCCGCGTCAATTTGATGAAGGCGTACAAGGAGGATTCCCGCACGCCCATCATGAAGAGCAAGTCCGTTGCCGTTGTCGGCGGCGGCAATGTCGCCATGGACGCTGCCCGCTGCGCCAAACGTCTGGGTGCCGAGAATGTCTACATCGTCTACCGCCGCGGCATGGCCGAGCTGCCTGCCCGTAAGGAGGAGGTCGAGCACGCCGAGGAGGAGGGCATCGTCTTTAAGACGCTGACGAACCCGACGGAAGTGCTGGGCGACGAGAACGGCTGGGTCAAGGGTATGACCTGCGTCGAAATGGAACTGGGTGAGCCGGACGCCTCCGGACGCCGCCGCCCCATCGTCAAGGAGGGCAGCGAGTTCGTTCTGAACGTTGATACGATGATCATGGCATTGGGTACCAGCCCCAACCCGCTGATCCGCTCCACCACGCCGGGTCTGGACGCCGACAAGCACGGCTGCCTGATCACCAACGGTCCCGACGGCCTGACGAGCCGCCCGATGGTTTACGCCGGCGGCGACGCTGTCACCGGTGCTGCCACGGTCATTCTGGCCATGGGTGCCGGTAAAGAGGCTGCCCGCGCGATTGACGCGGCCATCAAGGCGAAGGAGCAGTAAAAATTAAATTTCAGCCCCCGTGCCGCGAGGTGCGGGGGTGTTTTTGTTAAAAAGGCTTCCCCTGAGGGGGAAGCTGGCCGCGAAGCGGACTGATGAGGGGCGAACTTTGCCAGACTATCCCCTGTATGGGTAATCACGGTATCTCCGCCCCTCATCCGCCTGCGGACGGGGCCGCAGACAACTTCCCCCAAGGGGGGAGGCACTCTTACCGAACAAAGGCATCAACCATGTATCATCCTTTCTTCCAATTCGTTCTTCCGCGCCTTGGGCAGGTGGCGCTGGATGCTTTGCTGTACCTGAACTTTTTGCAGCTGCCGCCCTTACAGCTGGTGGCCCGGTGGCCGGTGCTGTATTACGGACTGCCGCTTGTGCTGATGGGCGTGCTGGCGTATATCAGCCGCGACCCGCTCGGGCTGGGCATCGTGTTTGCCGGACATCTTGTGACATTCTACTGCATCGGTACCGCCATCGGGCTGGCGCTGCGGCGCATCGGCGGCACACCGCTGACTGTTTGGCATATTGTCTGGCTGGACGGCATAACGCCGTGGCTGTTGACGGGCCTTATCATGTGGTGGGGGCGGCGGCGTGCGCTGCGGCTCTGTACGACAAAATACAGCCTGACAACGCGGAAAAACCTGCCGAACGGCAGGCTGACCATCGTGCAGGTCAGTGATGTCCACCCGCGCGCCTGTGCGGCGATGGATCACACCCGTATCCCGGAGCTGAAAGCAAAAATCGAGGCGTGCCGTCCCGACCTGCTTGTGCTGACCGGCGATATTTTCGACGAGTTCACCGAGCCGGAGGAGCTGGACGCCTTCTGCAAGCTGTTTGGCGAGCTGGACGCGCCGCTGGGCAAGTATTACGTCCTCGGCAACCACGACCTGTTCCACCACTGGCGGGAGCCGAGCTTTGGCCGCGCGGATCTGGAGCGCGGGTTCGCCGCCGCGGGCGTGCGCATTCTGGAGGACACGTCCGTCCTGCTGCCCTGCGGTGTGCGCGTCGTGGGCCGCAAGGATTATCTGTACACGAACGGCAGCCGCTTCACGGCGGCACAGCTTATGCCCGGCGGCCCCGACGACCACTACACGGTCTGGCTCGACCATGAGCCGCGGGACTTTAAGAACGCCGCCGCGGCGGGGGCGGACCTGATTTTGAGCGGCCACACCCACGGCGGGCAGGTCTGGCCTGCGGGTGCGGTGGGCATGGTTGCCAAAAATGAGCGAAACTACGGCAGAAAGCACATTGCGGACCATTGCGATGCCATCGTCAGCGGTGGCACGGGCACCTGGGGCTACAAGTTCCGCACCCAGGGCCGCACGGAAATTGTCTGCGCGGAAATCACTACCGAAAGGGAAAACTGATTTATGAACGAACGCGAACGCCTGAGCAGCCGCCTGGGCTTTATCATGCTGTCGGCGGGGTGCGCCATCGGCTGCGGCAACGTCTGGAAATTTCCCTGGATGTGCGGCCAGAATGGCGGCGGCAGCTTTATGCTGCTCTACATCCTCTGCCTGCTGGTGCTGGGCCTGCCCGTCATGGTCATGGAGTTTGCCGTGGGCCGCGCCGCCCAGGCCAGCCCCGTTACCATGTACCAACGCCTGGAAAAGCCCGGCCATAAGTGGGGCGTATTCGGTGTCGTCAGCCTCATCGGCAACATTGCCATCATGGCGTTCTACACGGTGGTCACGGGTTGGATCTTGTACTATTTTGTCAAGTTCCTGACCGGGCAGAATGCGGATTTCGGCTTTGCGCAGATGATCGCCGACCCCGGGCTGAACGTGACCTACCTGCTTGTGGTCCTTATAGCGGCGTTTGTGCTGCTGAGCTTTAATTTGCAGGGCGGGCTGGAGCGCGTGACCAAATACATGATGAGCGCGCTGCTGGTGCTGATGCTGGTGCTGGCCGTGCACAGCCTGACGTTTGCCGGTGCGGCGGAGGGGCTGCGGTTCTACCTTGTGCCGGATTTCTCGGCCATTGACGGCGGGGTCATCGTGGCGGCCATGAACCAGGCGTTTTTCTCGCTGTCCGTCGGCATGGGCGGCATGGCGATCTTCGGCAGCTACATCGGCAAGGATCACGCGCTCATGGGCGAGTCACTGCGGGTCATTTTTCTGGACACGTTCGTGGCCGTGCTGGCGGGCATCATCATCTTCCCGGCGTGCTTCACCTACGGGCTGGAGGTCACGGCAGGCCCCAGTCTGCTGTTTGACACGATGGCGGGGGTGTTCGGCAATATGGCCGGGGGCCGCTGGTGGGGCGCGCTGTTCTTCCTGTTCATGGTGTTTGCGGCGCTGTCCACCGTGCTGGGCGTCTGCGAGAATATCCTTGCCATGGTGCGTGAGCTGACCGGGTGGAGCCGCCCGAAGGGCTGCGTGGTCTGCGGCGTCGGCATCTTTCTGCTGGCGCTGACGACGGCGCTGGGCTACAGCGTGCTGCACTTCCAGCCGTTTGCGCCGGGCAGCGCGTGGCTGGACTTCTGGGACTTCATCGTCAGCAACAATGTGCTGCCGCTGGGGTCGCTGGTGCTGGCGCTGTTCTGCTGCAACCGCTTTGGCTGGGGCTGGGACAATTTTGTGGCCGAAGCCAACACCGGCAGGGGCCTGAAGGTCCGCCCCTGGATGAAGCCGATTTTTAGGTATTTTGTGCCGGGTGCAATTTTGTTTATTTATATTTACGGCATGGTTACGTTTCACTGGCGGTAAAAAGGAAAAAGTCCTGTCTCCGGGAAAGGGAGGCAGGACTTTTCGGTTTTACGCTGGGATGAGAGGGCAGAGCCCGTTTGCGGGTGCTACGACACCTTGCGGAAGTAATTTATCAAAATACTCTTGATATAATTATACCGCCGCGCGTAGCTGTTCTCGACGCGGATCAGCTCAAAGCCGTGCTCGCGGCAGATCTGGTCCTTCTTGCGGTCACGGCGTTGGACGGCGGGGTCGTCGCGGTGCTCGCGGCCATCCAGTTCGATGGCTAAAATCGGCATCAGGCGGCGGCCCTCCCGCTGGTAGACGACGAAGTCGAACCGCCCTGTGTAGAACAGGTCGGCGCAGCCGGGATTATCCTCAAACACCTGGGCGATGGGTACCTCCTTGCGGACCGTGCAGCGGCTGCCGTCGAGGAAGGCGTTGTCCAGCGCGTGGTTCAGATTTTCCAAAAAGGCATCCTCGGTCTTGGTGCTGTAGGGCTTGATGCCCAGCGCACGGCTGGCGGCGGGCTTCTCGGTCACCTCGGACTGGCCGTTTTTGCGCACGTACTGCACCAGCTCGTAAATATCGTCGTCGGTGCTGTCGGCGTGCAGACGGTCCAGCGCGGCCTGATTCGAGAGGATGACCAGCTGCTCCCGCGCGCGGGAGGTCGCCACGTTGATGAGCTCCTTGTTCGTTTTCAGCCAGTCGTAGGTGCGCGGGCGGGTCTGGTCGGTCAGCGCCAGGGAGAAGATGACCACGTCTTTCTCGTCGCCCTGAAAGGCGTGCACCGTGCCGCAGGCGGCGTTCCCAAAGTGCTTCGCGCGCAGCATGGCCTCGATGGCGGCGCGCTGCTTCGCAAACGGCGTAATGATGCCCACCTGCTTGTCCGGGTGCGCGGTCAGGTATGCCTCGATGCGGCGCACCTCCTGCGGGGCGGTGTTTTTCTCGTCGGTGGTGTCGTTGGGCACGTCCACATAGACGAGCGGCGTGGGGTCGGTCTCGCGGCTGGCAATGTGCAGCTTGTGGTTGTAGTATTTGCGATTGTTGAACTCGATGATCTTGGGGCTGCACCGGTAGTGGTAGCTCAACAGCGTCTCGTCGCTGACGGCGTCGCAGGCCAGAAAGCATTTGTAGATCGAGTTTTCGATGTAATCGTACTCCTGCGTGACACCGTAGCGGCGGCGCAGCGTGCGGTTGTCGGCGGGGTCCAGCAGAATGACAGGCGAGAGCTGCTGCGGGTCGCCCACAAGCATCAGCGACGCCCCGCGCAGGATGGGCACCAGCGACATGGCCGTGCTGCACTGGCTGGCCTCGTCCATGATGACCATGTCAAAGCTCGGCTCCGGGTCGCCCAGGCGGTGGGCGGAGATGCAGGTCGTGGCCACAATGGGAAAGACGCGCAGCAGCTTTTTCAGGTTCTCCGGCTCCGAGATGTACTTGTTGAACTGCGTGACCCGCTCCTTGTCGGTGTCGGGGCTGTGGACGATGCTCATTAAATCGTTATATTTCGGCTCCTCCAACCGGCGGATGCAGCGGGCCGAGGTGTAGTAGAGGTAGCGCAGCAGCTCGTCCTCGTTGCGGTCCAGCAGAGCCAGCGCGTCGGCAGAATCGATGCTGCCGTAGGCGGCCAGCTCACGGTCCACCTGCGGCAGCTGCCCGGCCTGCAGCTCGTACTGGAAGTTCATCTGGCCGCGGGCGTCCAGCAGGCGCCGGATGGTCTCCCGCCGCTCCCGCAAATCAAGGATGCGCTCATACCGTTCCAGCAGGGCGGTCAGCTGTTTGGCGCGGGCCGTGCGGTCTGCGTGGTTTTTGTCCAGCAGCCGCTCCGGCACGGGGATTTTTTTGCACTGCTCAAACAGCTGGTCGATGGTGCGCAGGGCCTCGGCGGTTTTCTCGTTGTTGCCAAGGCGCAGGATCGGGAACGGCACGGTCTGGCCGTGGTAGGTGACGGCCTGCAGCTTTTCCACAACGCCGTCAATGGGATGGTTGTTGTAGCTGGAAAAAAGCACCGTGCGCTCGTTGAAAAACGCCGTCGTCAGCGTGTTGACGATGGTGTTGGTCTTGCCGGTGCCCGGCGGGCCCTGCACGTAGGCCAGCGGATAGCGCATGGCGTTGTTGATGGCCAGCAGCTGGTCCAGATTGACCTTGTTGTTCAGCAGCGCCAGCGGGTAGGACTTGCGGCGGCGCGGCTTGGCGGTCATCTCGCCGAAGAAGGCCCGCAGCGGGGCGGTGGCCGTCTCGCCGGAGGGGTCCTCGAACATAGTAAGGATGCCGCGGTACTCATGCTCCAAGTCCACGGGGCAGTCGCGGCTGATGGCGACGAGGTAGGGCAGGTCATCGACCCGCACCCGCGGGTTGCTGCGGGTGATGCGGTCCTTGATGGTCTCGGCGTGCTTCGTGAACTCGTCCAGCAGCGTATAGTCGTCAGCATCCAGAAATTGATGGATGCTCAGCTTGCTGCCGTTGACGGTGAACTCCCGGCAGATGACCGGCTCCGCCTCGGCCCGCAGGGCGCGCTTTTTCACGTCGAGCCGCAGCGGGCGGTAGGCCAGCACGTACAGCCCCTGCCGGGTGTCAATACTGATAAGGTTCAGCCCCAGCGTGGGCAGGCTGGGGCGGGCGGCGTTCTGGCGGCGGTCCTCGACCCGGCGCTGGAACCGGCCCACCAGCTCACGGAACTGGTCGTCGGTCAGCTCCAGCGTGTCCTCCTTATAATCGGCAAAGCAGTCGGCGTCAATTTGATGGATTAGGCTGTAGTTGGACTGGTAGGGCGTGGCGTCCAGCCGGTTGCAGGCGGCCAGATAGTCCAGCACCCGCAGGTTGGCGGCGTTGTCAAACAGCGCCGCGTACCGCCCGGGGTTGTCGCGGATGTCGTCGATGAGCGTCTGGTTGACGGGGCACCACGAGCCGTCCACGACCTCGGCGGTCTGGATGCGGTCAATGCTGATATGGTCGAGCGCCTGCACGCTTAATTTGCCCAGATGCAGCCCGTCAACGTTCAGGGTGCGGGTCCTGGGGTTCAGCCCGCGGATAGCGACCCAGTATTTGGTCTGCTGGGTCTGTTGGTTTTTGTATTCAATGCTCAACCACCGCCCCTCATGAATGGCACGGAAAATCGAGCGCGTGATGTTGTTCAATTTTCCGCTCCTTTCGGGTCGTGGCTTTCTTGCCTCCCCCCCTGCGAGGGAGGTGGCCAGGGGGGCTACTTCGACAAGCGCCGGTATTCCAGCGGGGTCAGGCGGAACTGGTCGTAGAACGCCTGGGCAAAGCGGCCCTGGCTCTCGTAGCCGACCCGGGCGGCTATGTCCTGCACCCGCTGAGGGGTCGTGCGCAGCAACTCGGCGGCTCTTTCGAGCCGGCGGCGGCGGAAGTAAGCGAGATACCCCTCGCCCAGCACATTCTGGCAGTACAGCTTGAAGCCGCTCTCGCTCAAACCAAAATGGTCGGCCAGCTCCCGGGCCGGGCGGCGGACCGAGAGGTCCTGCAGGACCAGCGTCTCGGCCTCGCGCACGCATTCGACCTGCCGCGCGGGGCAGCGGGCCGTGTCGGCCTCGTCGGGCAGGCGCAGCAGCTCATACAGCAGCCGCACGGCGGCATAGCGCAGCTCGCCGGGGGCGGCGTAGGCGGCGTCGTCCCAGACCTCGTCCACAATGGCCGTGATGGCGTCGCTCATCGGGCAGCAGTGAACGCCGCCGCGGCAGAAATAATCCGCGATGCCGCCTATTTCCAGCCCCATCAGCGTCAAAAAGCTGTCTGCCTGCACGGCGTCGGGGTCAATGAAAAGCTGCAGCGCCTCGTACTGGCTGCCGGGCAGGTAGAAGTCCGCACCGGGCACAGCAAAGCTGACGGCGGCATGACCCTCCGTCACGATGGCATATTGTGCGCCGTCCGGGATGGCGCGTCGTCCGCTGCGGCAGAAGTCAAAGACGAGCAGCCGCGGCCAGTCCAGCGGGGGCGGGCAGAGCGGCGCGTCCAGCCGGGTGAAGCAGAGCTGCACGCCGGGTGCAAGCTCCCGCCGGTCAAGCGGGGCTGCGGGGATGAGGTTGTCTGTTTTCATGTTTGGTTATACAGTAACTAAATATTTTGAATTTTCGAAAAACTGTGCGCAAAATTCCGATACTGAAATGCACTGAAACTGCCACACAAGCCGAAAATGTGCGGATAGAAAACTGCTAAAAAGGCAAAATGTGCGAAATCGGAAAAATGGTAAAATAAGGGAAATACGTGCCAAAAAACCGAAAAAATCAGTCTGTGACCGGCACATCCAGCCCGAACTCCTGCGGGCGGAACCGCGGGCAGACATTCTCCGAGATGCAGATGACCGATGCGGCCAGGCGGCTGCCGATCTCGCAGGCCTCGGCCAGCGTCTTGCCGTAGGTCAGGCCGATGACCGTCCCGGCGAAGAAAGCATCCCCCGCGCCGGTGGTGTCGATGACATCGACCTTCTTGGCGGGCACCATGCCGCTCTCGCCGTCGGTGCGGGCGTAGACGGCGCCCTGCTCGCCCATCGTCACGACCATGCAGGGAATGTTGGCGCTGCGCACATTGGCGGCCAGCGTGGCGCGCATCTCGTCCGGCGTCAGGTGGTCGTAATCGTCGGAGAACATCAGCCCGGCCTCCTGCTGGTTGCAGACAAAGCAGTCGATCTCCTGCAGGAGGCTGCGGCGCTCCATGGCAATGCTCATGTTGGAGACCGCGGCGTAGACCTTTTTACGGTACTTTTTGGCGAAGTGCAAAATCTGCTTGACGGTCTCCTTCTCCAGATCAAACTCGATGGCGATGCCGTCGCAGTCGGCAAAGATCTCGTCGCCCTTTTCCTTTAATAATGCGGTCAGCGGCTTCGTGTCGGGCCGCTTCGAGATGGCGGCGCAGACATCGCCGTCGTTGTTGAACACGGCCAGCCAGGTGCCCATGCCGTCCGGCATGCGCTGAATGTAGCGGGTGTTGACCTTGTGCCGGGCCAGCTTGTCAATGACGTCCTGGCCGGAGCCGGTGTCGTCCACCAGACTGACGAAGGTGGGGCGCAGCTCGACATTGGCAATGTCCTCCGCCACGTTGCGGCAGACGCCGCCGTGGACCTGCTCGACCCGGCCCGCGTTGCGCCCGCCCGGGATATAGGTGGACAGCGGATACCCCTTGATGTCCACAAAGACCGCACCGATGACTACAATGCCCATAAGATGACCCCCAAAAAGCTGATTTTACCTGTATTTTACCATACATTCGACATTTGCGCAAACCCCGCCCGAACGGGCAAAATGCGTACAAAAATCCGCCCCGGATGCGGAAAGATCCGACATCCGGGGCGGTGGTTGTTTTTGTGCTGTTTAGGGCAGCGGGAGGATCGTATCATCCTTCTCGGTGTAGCTGCCTCCATCCATGCGGGCGCGCACGAAGGGCACACCGTCACGCACATAGAAGATATTATGCTCTAAAAGGGCGTCCGGGTTCTGGGAAGGGCTGATCGTGCCGCCGAGGTCGTCATAGCTGATGTTGCCGCGGAAGGTGTTGTGGATGGCCTCCTCCAAACAGAACATCACGCAGCCGCCCTCGTTCATGCGGCTGTAGTTGTGCTCGTACACCGTGCCGTCGCCGGAGTCGGCATCGTAGGCCATGCCGTCCTGATTGAGCCGCGTGTCAACGGCTTCGTTGCAGCGCAGCAGCGCATCCTTGCACTTCCACGGCCAGATGGCAGCGGCCACCTTGCCCATGCGATTGCCCGGCTCCCGATAAACACGGTCGTTCATCTCGCAGGCGACGGAGTCTGCCGTGTTGTGCTCGACCAGCGGACGCAGGGCGTACATGACCGTCAGGCCGTCGCCGCCCGCCGCTTTCACGTAGTTATCACGGAGAACGACATTCTCGTGACCGTACTGCAGAAAAGCTTTTTCTGCCAGCTCGGCACCCCGGAACTGCGCGTGGGCGTAGGTATACCCCACTGCAATTCCCCAGCGGCTGACGCGGGCCACATAGCAGCCCTCGACCAGCACATCGGCAAAGCGTGCCGCGCCGGTAGCGGTCTCATCTGCGGGCTGCAAGGCGGTCATGTAAATGCCGCCGTTGTTCATGTGCTTGTCGTACACGTTGCCGTGTACATCATGGATCAGCAGGTTTTGCAGTGTGATGCCGCAGCGCGTGCCCCTGTCCTTCGCAACCACAGCCACGCCGGTGCGCTCCAGCTTATCCGGCTGGGAATATTGCTCGCCGATGACAGCGTCGGCGCGGTTCGTCAGTTCCAGATCACGCACCGTGACATAGGCTGCATCATACAGCAGCACGGCGGAGGATACATACCCGCGGTACACATGGGTGGGTGCGTCCAGTGCGCAGCCATAGTCCTGATACCAAAGCCCCTGCCCGTCGGCGTCAATGCGCGGCGCGGGCCCCTCGCCATAGGCGGCAATCGTGATGGGGCTGTCTTTTTTGCCGCAGCAGCGCAGGTGCAGGAACTGCTTTTCAAACACGCTGCCGCATTTCAGCAGCACCGTGTCACCGGGGACCAGGGCCAGCCGGTTGACGGCAAACAGTGTGGCCAGCGGTTTTTCCGGCGTCAGGCCGTCGTTGGTGTCACGGCCTGTCTGCGGGTCCACGTAATAGGTCTTGCACAAGGCTGTCGTACACCTCCTCCCGCATCCGCTTTTCGATGATTTGCTTTACTTCCTCATAGGGGAAGCTGTCGCCGGCGTACCGCGTGAACAGATCAGGATTCGCGTCATACCAGGCGCGGGTCTGTGCATCGGTGAAATCCGGGCAGATACCCAGCGCACGAATCTTTTCGCACGGCTCCGCGAAATCCAGCTTGAAGCGGGTCAGCTCATATTGCAGGTAGGCAGGGGCAGAGAAGCGCCGCGTGCCGTACACGGGCTTGCCGTCCTGCTCCGCTCTTTCCGCCTGCGCGTTTTTGGCCGCCCGGCGGCGTTCAAGCGCCTCGGGGCTGTCGTCGCCGATCAGCCCCCAGCGCTTTGCCAGCGTCAGGCAGGCTTTGGCGTGACGCCACTGCTCCGGCGTCAGGCAGTAGGTTCGTTCGTCCATCACTTGACTGCACCCGTGATGCCGTTGGCAAAGCTCTTCTGCAGGCAGAGGAAGATGATCGCGGTGGGCAGTGTGCAGATCAGAACGCCCAGCATCAGCATACCGTAGTCCACACTGTAGCCGCTCTTGAGGTTTGCGACCAGCATCGGCATTGTGATGGATGCGTTGCTTTGGAATACGATCTTCGGCCAGAGGTAGCTGTTCCATGCGTTCATAAACGTGACAGTCATCGCCGCGCCGTAGGTAGAGCGCATGATGGGGACAAACATCCGAAAGAAGATGCCGATCTCGCTCAAACCGTCGAGACGCGCCGCTTCAATAATGTCATTGGGGAAGGAACGCGATGCCTGCCGGAACAGCATGATCATAAACGGTGTCGAGATGGACGGCAGCACGAACGCCGCCCAGCTGTTGACAAGCCCCCAGTGGGACATCATCTTGAACAGGGGAATCATAATGGCCACGAACGGCAGCATCATCGCCAGCAGCAGGACGCTCATCAGCGCGTCCTTCGCCTTATCGTGGTAAATTTCAAAGCCGTAGCCCGCGATGGAGCAGACCAGCAGCGTGATGAGTGTCATCAGGATGGCGTTGCGGAAGGAGTTTGCCATTGCCAGCCCCAGATTCTGGTTGGCAACCAGCGACTTAAAGTTTTCTACCAGATAGGTGCCGGGGATCAGCTTGCCGCGCACAACATCAATGCTGGTGTTCGTTGCGCCGCACAGCATATAGTACAGCGGGAACACAGACAGGAAGCTGGCCAAAATCAGCACAGCGTGCGCCAGAATCTTTTTACCCTTAGTCACGCTTATCACCTACTTTCATCTGGATGGCAGACAGCACTGCCACGACCACAAGGATAAACACCGACAGCGCCGCCGCATAGTTGAACTTGGGCGTCTCAACAAACGAGATGTTATAAATATAGTGGGTCAGTGTCATGGTCGCCTTGCCGGGACCGCCCGCCGTCAGGTTGACGGACTCATCAAACAGCTGCAGCGTGCCGGAGGTGGACATGATGGCAGTCAGCAGGATGGTGGGCTTCAGCAGGGGAATCGTCAGGTGGATGAACTGCTGCAGCGGGGAGGCACCGTCGATGCGGGCCGCTTCGTAGATCGAGTAGTCGATGTTTTGCAAACCGGCAAGATAAAAGACCATGTTGTAGCCGGTCCAGCGCCAGACCAGCGCAATGACGATGACCCAGCGTGCCGCCCATGCGTTCTGGAACCAATCCACTGTGGGGATGCCCACGGTGGACAGCACCCGGTTGACCAGACCATCGTTGGCAAACAGGGATTTGAAAATCATCGAGTAGGAGACAAGCGACGTGGCGCAGGGCAGGAAAATCATCGTGCGGTAGATGCCCTTGCCCTTGATGTTCGGGCTGTTGAGCAGCTGCGCCAGGATCAATGCCAGGATCAGCATAATGGGCACCTGGATCACGAAATAGAAAATCGTGTTAAACAGGCACTGCTGGAACGTGGCATCCTTTAAAATGCGCACGTAGTTGGCAAAGCCCGCAGGCTGTACAGCGCTGCCGGTGCCTTTCTGGAACGAAAGGATCAGCGCCTGCACCATGGGGTAAAAGCAGAATACAAATATCAGGAGTGCTGCCGGCAGCAGGAAGGCCCAACCCGTCAGGCTGCGCTTCTGCTCCATATTCAGTCCTTTTTTCTTCATCGTAGTGTCTCCTATTTTGCCACAAAAGCAAGGGCGCGGCTTGCAGCGGACGTATCAGATGCAAACCGTGCCCTTGGCAAATTCTCAGTTGTAACCGGACACAGTGTGTGTCATGTTTTGCTTAGCCAGCGATGTTGAACTCCACGGTATCCTGGGCGTTCTGCATCTCGCTGTCAATGTCGGCGTTGTTCTGGACGACGTTGGTGATGGCATCGGTCAGAGCACTGCGAACATCAGAGTAGTAAGCGCCGCAGTCGAAGGCGGGGACCTTGCCTGCAAACTCAACGATGTCCTTGTAAACGGTCTGGCCGCCGTAGAACTCGGAGGGCTGGTTGTAGACGTCGCTCTCGGCAGCGGGCAGGTAGCTGGAGATCGCACCGGCGTTGGGCAGCAGATCGTCATACAGCTCGACGCTGGAACCGAAGGTGCTCTTCAGGAAGTCGAAGGCCAGCTCGGTGTTCTTGCAGTTGGAGGAAACGGCCCAGCTTGCGCCGCCGCAGTTTGCGTAGTTGGTGGCACCGTCGATACCGTCCAGCTTGGGCATATTCACGATAGCCCACTTGCCGGACTGATCCGCGGCAGCCTGCACGCTGGACATGATCCAGCAGCCGTTGATGACGCCGGCAGCCTTGCCGTCATTCATGGAAGCAATGTACTGGTCCCAGTCGGTGTACTCGGCCAGAATGCCCTTGTCGACCATGTCCTTGTAGACGGTCAGGGACTCTTTCAGCGCGGCATTGTCGGCGATCTTGACCTCGCCGTCCACAACAGGGGAGGCACCGGCAGACTGCATCATCTCGATGATCAGCTCGGAACCGCCGGAGGAGGTCAGCATCGGCACGCCGTTGGCGTCCACGACCTTCTGCGCCTTCTCCTCGAACTCGCTCCAGGTCAGATCCTTGAAGTCGTCGACGGTCAGACCGGCATTCTCGATCATATCGGAACGAACCGCCATGACGGAAGCGCCGTTGTCGAAGGGCAGACCGTAGTGGTGGCCATCGACGGTAGAATCAGCCAGCTTGCCGCCGGAGAACTTGTCCCAATCCAAGCCGGAGTCGGTCAGGTCGGTGTAGATACCGGGGAAGTTGGCGACCATCTTGTGGTAGGAGTAGTCCTGCATCAGGAAAAGATCAGGCAGGGTGCTGTAATCCTCGCTGGTGGCAGCGGTGATGAGCTTGGTCTCGATGTCGCTGTAGACGTTTTCTTCAATGTTCAGCTTGAAGTTGGGGTGGTCCTTCTGGTAGATGGCCTCCGCCTGCTTCAGGGCGTAGATGTTGAAGTTGGGGTCCCAGGCCCATACGGTCAGGGTCTCGTCGCCGTCAGCGGTGGTGTCGGCGGCAGTGGATTCTGCAGTGGATTCAGCAGGGGTGCTCTCGGCGGTAGAGGCAGCTGCGCTGCTGGAAACGGCACCGCCGCCGCAGCCGACCAGCAGGGATGCTGCCATAGCTGCTGCCATAAGGGCTGCTGCATTCTTCTTTTTCATGGGGGTTTCCTCCTTAAAAATGTTTCTCCATTCTTTGGCTGTATAACGTATGTCCCACGGCGGGGCATAAATTATCGGGTGTTATTCGGCATCGTCTACCCAGCGCATCTCGCGCGGGGCCAGCGTCAGGCTGTCGATCAGATGCCCTTTGATGTAGAGGTCTGTCTTTTCCTCGGCATCTGCGTTGTTGATGACCGCGATGCGCCTCGTTTCGGGGAATACCGTGACCTCGGTATCGACGTTGGTCACGTAGTAGTGCTTCATCTCCTCCGGCATACCGGCGGCGTAGTAGATGGCGCGCAGCAAAATGCGGCAGTTCTGCGGGGAGTAGGGCAGCCCGGCAAAGTAGACGCTGTGGCCCTTGCCGTACTCGTTGACGACCAACTGGCTGTACTCGCCGTCCTGCGCCAGGATCTGATAGTGCTTGCCCTGCGCGTAGATGCGGCTTGTGCCCTCGCCGAAATCAACGGCGGTGTCAATATCCTCCAGGATAAAGTGGTGCGGGTCGCAGGTGTTGTATTTGTCGGTGCTTAACGAGAAGCCCATCTCGCGGTCCACGCCCATCACGTCGGACAGCTGGAAGTACCGCCCCTGATGCTGGCAGGCGGTGGGCTCGCCCACGCCGATGAAGCCGCCGCCCTCGTCCACAAATTTGCGGATGGCGGTCACGACCTTTTCGTCGATCCAGTTCTCGGCACCGCTGAAGGCTGTGTACGCATCGCCGACGTTGATGATGACGCCGATGTCCTTGGGGATGCCTCTGCGAATGTCATCGAAGTCGATGAACTCCACGTCAAACGGCATGCCGCTCAGGCATTCGAGAACACCCTCGGCGGAGTAGGTCTCGCGGTGGTAAATGGAGTGATGCACCTGATTGCTCATCCACTTGCGCAGGCCGCCCCAGCAGTTGAGGATGGCCACCTTGAACGGGGCAACGTAGGACTTTGTGCCCTGCATATTTTCGTGGATCTGGCGGAACTCGCCGACCACGTTCTGAATCTCGTCGATAAAGCCGGGCCAGTTGCTGGCGAGTTTTAAGTAGCCGCCGTAGCCGATGCGGTCTAGCGGGCTGCGCAAAATCGCGCGGCGGGCCTTCATCCAGTTGGTGCGGGCCTCGCCGATGGGGTCGCCGCCCTCGGTGAACACATCGGGGAAGAAGTAGGGCAGCAGACGGCCTTCGGTGTACTTGACGCCCTTGATGTCGGAGATCATCCGCAGCGTAACGCCGCTGCCGACCGAGCCGACCACGGCGTCCAGCCCGATGGAGGCAAAATACTTGCCGTAGGGCTCGGTGCCGATCCAGTGGTCGCCGAGGAACATCATCGCTTCCTTGCCGTAGGAGTGGACGATGTCGACCATCTCCTTGGCCAGCTTGCAGACCTCCTGCTGCTGGAACTCGATGAAATCGCGGAACTCCTTGCTCGGCACGCGGAACATCGTGTTGTGGTAGCCCTGATCCACAATGAACTCGGGGCGGAACTTGTACCCTGCCCACTTTTCAAATTTTTCCAGAATGTAGGGGCTGACGCTGGCGCTGTAGCCGAACCATTCGACGAATTTCTCGCGCTTCTGGTCGTCAAAGGTCAGCGTGAACTGGTGAAAGAAGGTCGTGAACCGCACCACATCAATGTGGGGGTTGGCCTCGCACCAGCGGCGCAGCTTTTCTTTTACATAGGCCTGCGTCTTGGGCTGGCGCACATCGTAGGTCAGCTGGTGCGGCGTATCCTTCCAGTCGTTGGTCAGGAAGTTGTACATGTGTACGGGGTCCCAGATCAGGAACGCCAGAAAGCTGACGGTGTACTCGTGATAGGGGACGGTTTCGATCTCGACCTCGCCCGTCGGTTCGTCGAAGAACCATTTGTCGGTGGGGACAACCTCGCCCGTCGTGCGGTCAATGACCTCCCACCAGCGCTTGGGGTCATCCAGCGTGTTGACCTTGAGCTGCTGGGTGTGGAAGCCGTCCATCAGATGAATGCGCAGCTTCGTGCCGCGCGCCGTGTGTCGGTCACTGATAAGATACTCCTGCTGGACCTCGTCGGGGTTTTCTTCCGCCCAGGCGTTGTCCTTGCGGGTCGTATAATAGGTAGCGTACTTTTTGGCGGGGTCCGTCAGCAGCTCCTTCGGCATTTCGGTGCCGTCGCAGTCGCGCAGGGCATCCGCGCCCAACAGATTCTTCAGCCGCAGGGTCTCCGCAACCACATCTGCGTCTGTGGGAAGTGTCAATCTTCCGGTCTGCTCCATCTTCATAATCCCTTCTCTGTCCGTTTTGTCTGCCACGGCAGGCATCGTTTCATTGACATCATCATACTTGTTTCTGCCCTCTTTGAACAGTAGGTATATTGTTGCGCATTTGTACTATCTTGCTTTGTTTTCGAATGTCGGCGGCAACATCAGAAAATAAAGAAAAAGCTGCACAAAAAGTAAGATTTTTCTTTGTGCAGCTTGCTAGCTTTGGGCCTGTTTGCAGCGAAACGTGCCGATATTCTGTTTTACATCGTGATTTTTTATGGAAAGCTCTTGCCATGCGCCCCAAATGCGTATATAATAAGGACGGAACCGAAAACGGCCCACGGCTTTTTGTTTTTTCGTTCTTGCTTAATTGTGTAACGATATTGCTCCGCATACTTTGGATTTTTTGTATATATTTTGTCATTCGGAGGCGCACCGCCTATGAACACACGGTATGAATTCAATATGGACGTTCCCCCGCGGGAGGCCATCCGCCTGATGTACGTGAGCAAGAGCCGCTTCGGCGGGGACTGGAACTCGGTGCCGCATACCCACTCCTGCACCGAAGTGTTCTACTGCGTGGATGGACGCGGTCAGTTCAACGTCGAAGGCAAAATGCTGGACGTTGCCCCGGACGACATGGTCATTGTGAATCCCCGCACCCTGCACACCGAGTTGAGCTACCAGGCAAACCCGCTGGAATATATTGTGCTGGGCATTGAGGGCATTGAAATTTTGTTTGACCAGAAGGACCACGGCTACACGATGCTGAAATGCGGTCCCCAGCGGGAGGAGCTGCTGAGCCTGATGCAGCTGCTGCTGCGGGAAATCGACGCGCGGGAGGACGGCTGCGAGATGGTCTGCCAGGACCTGACCGAAGTGCTGCTTGTCAGGATCGTGCGTATGGCGTCGGTTTCGCTGCGTCTCACCGCGCCGCCCGCCGAGAGCAAGGAATGTGCCACTGCAAAACGATATATCGATGAAAATTACAGTGAAAGCATTACCCTGGACAAGCTGGCGGAGATTGCCCACGTAAACAAGTATTACCTGTCCCACTCGTTCAAGAACGAGTATAAGGTCTCCCCCATCGACTACCTGATGAAGCGCCGCATTACCGAGGCCAAAGCGCTGCTTACCAGCACCGATTTCAGCCTGACCCAGATCGCCGAGCAGATCGGCTTCGGCTCTTTGGCTTATTTTTCCAAATGCTTCCGTAAGATCGAAGGCACCAGCCCCAACGAGTACCGCAAAAGTGCCCGGCAGAAATCCGCACAGGGTACCCGCTGAGCGCCTGTCCTGCCTATATTAAATAGGTAGGGGCGGCCATTGGCCGCCCCTGGACTGACGAAAAACTTAATGGGAATATTGCAAACTTTCGGTAGATTTGTAGGGAACGGTCTTGACCGTTCCGTGCTGCCTCGCCAAAAGCACGACGCGACGAGAAAACCGCGCGCCATTCGGCGCGATTTTATGCGCTGCGCGCGGCCAGATGTGCGGATGGGTCACTGCGCCCGCAGGCGCGTTTCGGAGCGCAACCGCCGCACAGCGGCGGCTCTTAGCGCGGAGATAGACCCATCCCTACAAATCTTCCGGTAACAGGCTTTTTCTACAAGCAAAGGGATGCCGCGAATGCGGCATCCCTTTTTGCGTTTTGAAAGAGTGCATTGCAGGGGCAAGCGTTGCTCGCCCGTGCCCGTTTGTTTTGCAAGAAAACTGTCCCGGGAAATGCGTTGCTGCGCCAAGTCGGCGGGCGACCAAGGGTCGCCCCTACACATGCAACAGGCAAGAGGGTGTAGGGGGCCAAGGGGCGGCAGTCCGGGACATCCGTTGCAGGAATGCGGTGCTCAGTTCAGCGTCACGGTGATGGTACCGATTTTGGTGTTGTCGGCGGTGGTGCTGCCCAATGCGCCGTTCAGAGACAGGGAGGCCGTGACTCTGCCGGCCTGCCGCGCCCTGTCGGTGCTGTATTACGGCAGCTACGAGGGTGCGGACGAGGCATTTTTGCGTCTGGGCCGCGAGGTGAAGGAGCGCGGTCTGACACCCGCCGGGGACCCGCGTGTGCTGGGCATTGTTGCGCCCTACACCGGGCGCGAAATCGAAACCAAACGGTATTGCTCCCGCTTGGTGCTGCCGGTGGAGGGTGAAGCCGAACCGTCTTTTCCCGTGTAATAAAAAGTGAACCCCCGGAAGGCCGCTTTACGCACCTTGCCGTAATTTTGGGACGAAACAACTAAAATATTGCACAACCCGCACAACGCAAAAATGCGCTGTGCGGGCATTTTTTTGCTTTAGAACCGGTTAGTGTGATTATGCAATGCCTATTCGTCCCAGATGTATTGCGCGCTTCCGCAAAAAGTGCTGGAATGACAAAAATAGGGCTATACCATAACAACTTCCGATACAGCAAAGAAAGGGACACTCCATGAGCAAAAAGGAACAGGGCGGCATCGTGCTGCAGAAAAAACACATTGTAATCGGCATTATCGCGGCGGTGGTGATCATTGTGACAGCGGTACTGGCGGGCATGAAGCTTTCCCGCAGCCAACAGCAGGACACCTTCACCCCGGATCTGGAGCAGGGCACCAGCGCATGGTCGGGCGATCAGCTGCCGGACAAATCCGCCGACAGCGGCGAGGCAGTCGGCATCAAGATTCCCGGCTATCCGTCTATCAGCCTGCCGGCCAACCAGCAAACCGTACAGGTGGCGCTGCTGAACCCGGAGGGCAACCCCTGCTACTTCACGTTTGAGCTGGTCCTGTCCGACACGGACGAGGTGCTGTACACCAGCAAGCAGGTACCGCCGGGACAGATGATCGAGGAGATCACCCTGACCCGCCCCTTGGAGGCCGGGCAGTACAACGCCACCCTGCGCATCACCACCGCCAGCCTGCAGGACGGCAGCGCCATGAACGGTGCCAACGTAGAAACCATACCGGAGCCAAAGCTGCCAAGTGAGGCTGTTGTGATGTTTGATCAAGCATTGTGATCCAAAAAAAACATAATTATTATTCAAGCAAGCACTTGATTTATTTTGCGGGGTCTGATATGCTATTATAAGAAGCATTGGATAATGCACAGAAATGGGGGATTGTGTTTTGAGGGAAGAAAAGAAAGCTGAAAAGAGACAGGAGCTTGTAGGCGTCTGCCTTGACTGCTTTGTCGAAAAGGGACTGACCGTTGCCACGACAAAGGACCTCTGTAAGGCGGCAAAACTGCAAAACGGCGGCATCTACTATTACTTCTCCACCAAAGAGGAAATCGTTCTTG
>ERZ812616.500-NODE-500-length-54698-cov-4.947642_pt1 | contig 54698 bp, 57 predicted proteins | sample MGYA00376249_ERZ812616 | MGnify/ENA primary metagenome ERZ812616 (study PRJEB26924, sample SAMEA4378265) | human gut metagenome | biome: human gut; feature: human-associated habitat; material: faeces | place: China | collected 2013 ...
GTAACTTGTTAGAAAATCAACTTGTGCCACTTGTGTGTGTCGGCATTGGTATGCTTATCATGTTTGGAGTCATACCGCTTGTGGCAAACCATTATTCACTCAATGGTATTAAATCTAAAACCGTAGGAGATGGACAATACGGTACAGCCCGGTTTGCCAGCGAGGCAGAGCTCCGGAAGACATTTGCATATGTGCCATATGAACCGAAGTTGTGGAGGCAGGGGAAAAACCTTCCGGAGACACAGGGACTTGTGGTGGGCGCAAAGTTTACGCAGAGAGGAGTGACGGCACTGATTGATTCAGGGGATATCCATCTGCTAATGATTGGAGCGGCGGGCGTTGGTAAAACAGCCAACTTTTTGTACCCTTGTATCGAATATGCTTGCGCCAGCGGAATGAGTTTCATCTGTACCGATACAAAAGGAGATTTGTATCGGAATTATGCGGATATCGCAAGGAAATACTATGGGTACAATATCTCTATTTTGGATCTAAGAAATCCAACCAGATCGGATGGAGATAACATTCTTGGGATGGTAAATAAATACATGGACTTATACCTGGAGAATCCAGAAAACTTGGCAAACAAGGCAAAGGCAGAAAAGTATGCGAAGATTACAGCTAAAACTATCATCAGTTCCGGTGGAGGAGATTCGTCTTCCTATGGCCAGAATGCGTTTTTCTATGACGCGGCGGAGGGACTGCTAACCAGCGTAATCCTGTTGATTGCTGAATACTGTCCCAAAGAGCAGCGCCATATCATAAGCGTATTCAAACTGATCCAGGACTTGCTGGCTCCATCTCCGGTAAAGGGAAAGAATCAGTTCCATCTATTAATGCAAAAGTTGCCGCCAACTCATAAGGCGAAATGGTTTGCAGGCGCTGCGCTCAACTCTGCGGATCAGGCTATGTCTTCCGTGCTTTCAACGGCGATGTCCCGATTAAACGCATTTTTGGATTCGGAGATGGAGCAGATCCTGTGTTTTGACAGTGAGATGGATACGGAGACCTTTTGCAATTCTAAATCCGCCATTTTTATTGTTCTTCCGGAGGAGGATACCAGTGCGACACGTTTCTAACTGAAAAGGTTAGGCTCAAGGACAAATAAACGAAAAATTGAAAGGAGTTTCTGAAATACGAACTTGAAGAACTGATATTCCAAGAGGTGGAATGATGGTGTAACGCCCTGAAACGCCCCCTTGATACTGCGGCAAGAGGTGGGACTTTGTGATAATCCTGCTGTTTGAAGCCCGCAAAAGTCGGCAGAGAGTCACCCAAACAGGTCGAGCTGTGGAAAGCTGTTCAGAGGTGGACGGTGTGGCCTATATGCCGGAGGTCTAAAATATGCCTATGGTGAGTATGTAGTGTAAAAGACTACTGACGAACCTCAGATTGTAAGAGTCTAAACTTCCGCATAGCAGAAATGCTATGGTCTGCATGGCAGACGCAAGCCGGGGTAGAGTCAAAATTTGGTGTTATGAAATACCCTACGGTGTTACAGGCACCGGAGTAGTTTGCAGGCTTAGATGAGGCACCTAAGGGCATGAATGGAAAGATAGGAATATCGGAACGTGGTAAGGTCAGAACGTGGAGCCTGTCACAAGGCAGAGAAGCGTTAGAAAGGAAAATTCGATGAATATAACTTGCTTTTATCTGGCTGAAAGTGATGCCACAGTACCAGTGAAACGGTGATAACAAGCCGTGGAGGGATAGGCATTAGTCGCAAGAAAACTAAATAATAAAGATTACACAACATGTCATGGGCTCGAGTATGACTAAGAAAAGAAATCTCCATGTTGGAGGTTCTAACCATGACAAACTTGAAAACTCCCAAACGCCAAAAGCTTCGAAACAGTGAATATTATGATGTGTAAGGTGTGTTTAACGAATTATATGCCGTCAGCAAAAAAAGGGAAAAGTATTCGCCGATTTACAGGGGATAATTCAGTCAGAGAAAATATAAACTGGCATATAGAAATATGAAAACAAACAGGGGTAGTAGAACACCCAGAGTAGGCGATAAAACCATTAATGATTTGAGAAGATGGAGCGATACCGACCTTATCAGGAAACTTATGTGGAAGAGAAGTAATAGTAATAAGTATACACTGCAAGGGAGACAAGAAATTCACCAGAACTTGTTTGATATCAATGTAAAAATCTTGCGTTACCTTATGCGGAATTCTATTCTGAATTGGAGTATTGATTATAACGATGATCGAATCTTTCATTATTCCAGACAAATGGTGAAATGTGCAGTAACAGGTAAACGAATGATAGTGGAGGAAATTCACTGTCACCATAAGCTGTCTGTTATGTTTGGCGGTGATAGCCATGCACATTTGACGCTCGTATGCGCCGAAGTACATGGGTTGATTCGCGCTACCCTGAAAGAAACTATTACGACATGGTTAAAAGCGTTGTAGTTGATGGGCTATCAAATCAGGCGTGTAAGCAACCAGCGGAAGCTCTGTGAACTGTGGACGATTTGATAATAGAGTTTGAAAATGTGTAAATCATATTGAAGTTTTCTTGCGATGGAACGCCGGATGAGGTGAAAATCTCATGTCCGGTGTGAAGCGGGGGAAAATCTGGAGATAGTATCAAAGGGTTACCTATCGCTATCAAAGTATTTTATGGTAAGCCTGTTTTTGCAGCAGATCTACAGGGAAATGCTGTCAATCGCAGATGAACATGGAGGGAAACTTCCGAATCGTGCGGTGATTTTTGGAGATGAGCTCGGTACCATTCCCAAGATTGAATCTCTGGAGATGCTTTTTTCAGCTGGTCGATCCAGGCGGATCAGTATGATACCCATCATACAAAGCTTTGCCCAGCTGCAGAAAAACTATGGGAAAGAGGGAAGTGAAATCATCGTGGATAACTGTCAAGACGTTTTATTTGGTGGGTTTGCACCCAACTCGGAAAGTGCTGAGATTCTGTCAAAGGCATTGGGAAATAAAACGGTGTTGTCCGGCTCCATCAGCCGGGGGAAAAATGATCACAGCCAAAGCCTGCAGATGGTTGGGCGTCCGCTCATGACTCCGGATGAATTGAAGTCACTGCCCAAGGGACACTTTATCCTGGCGAAGACCGGCTGTCACCCGATGCGAGTAGAACTACGCTTATTTTTTAAATGGGGGATTGAATTTGAGGAAAAATATGAGGTGGAACAGCATGTGGCAAGGCAAGTGTCTTATGCGGACCGGCTGGAGTTGGAGCAGGAGATTGTTAGGAGACAATTTTGTGAGGATGAGGAGGCAAACTTTTATGAACCACCGGAAATAGAGGGGATTTCAGGCGGAGGTCTGGCGCATGTACCGATGCCAATCAGACAGGCAGTCTCGGGAACCAGACAACCACTTCGGACAGACTAAGGAGGGAGGTATGTGGGATATTACGATTCTGTTTACTGTGAAACTTTAACTTCTGGGAAGCCAAAAAAGCGCAGACTTCCCCCATCAACCTTTTTGACGTTTATTTTGAACTCAGCTAACAGGTTCAGGCGGCAACTACCGGAACCTCCCACCCAAGCGCTTTTAACTTCTTTAGGTACGCATTAATTTTACGTTCCATGTTGAATTGGTTGTAATAATCAGCACCCAGATCTTTGAAAACAACTCCATCCTTGAGTATGTGATAGATGGCTATAAGCATGGAATGGGCAACTGCAACATAAGCCCGTTTTTTTCCACGGTGGGAACTGATTCTCATGAACTGCGCATAAAAGTACGAATTTTTATTTCTTGTAGCGGAATGCGCACAGACTACCAGGGTTGAACGTAAAAGAGCATTCCCTTTTCGCATTTTTCCGGTCTTCCTCTTTTGGGCACTCTCGTTATTGCCGGGACATAGTCCTGCCCATGCAGCAAGATGACCGGCGGTTGGAAAACGACTCATGTCTGTACCAATCACCGAAATAATGGCCTGGGAACTGTTTTTTCCGATACCAGTTACATCCTGGATTGCTTGTGTCGCTTGTTTTTCTTCCGGTTTCATAAAGTTATCAATCTCATCTTCCAGATTGTTGATATGAACATTGAGTTCATCCAGATGGGACAGCAGCTCTTTCATCATTCGACGTTGTAATGGGGTCATGACACCATTTAAATCATCGATAATCTGTTCCTTGCTGGCTTTGAGATTGTGGGCAATGATTTTCTGTTTATACATTTCATCATACTTTGCTTCGTCGAAGAATTCTCCGGTGAGAAGGTATTCCAGAATGTTTCGCGCACTCATACAGTTGATGTCAGATACAGTACCGGACAGCTTTATGTTGGCACCCTCCAGCATCTTTTGGAGTCGGTTCAATTCCCGGGTGCGTTCACTCACGAGGCTTTTCCGGTAGCGGACCAGTTCCCTTAACTCCCTCTGCTGTTTATCCGGGATATAACTGGCTTTTAATAATCCGTGCTGAAGAAGCTCCGCAATCCATTCCGCATCCTTTGTATCGGTTTTCCGCCCCGGGACTGCTTTCATATGGCTGGCATTCACCACCATAGCCTTTAGTTCAGAAGACTCGAGGATGTTATACAGAGGCTTCCAATAGGACGCTGTGCTTTCCATTGCGACCATTTCACAGCCACCGTTCTGAAGCCAGTTAGCTAATTCAAGAAGCTCTCTGGTTGTTGCACCAAAGTTCCGTAACTCCTGCTTGCTGCCTTTTCTAAAGCAGGCGACGATGAGCTTTTTGTGCACGTCAATACCACAACATTTGTCGTAAACTTTATCCATATGGTTACCTCCAAAATAAAATTTACGGCACGGTACTCTGTCTATTATTATTTTACTGTACGTCCTTCTGCCGCAAGCGGCTGGACAGATGGTGGTGCAAATGAGAGTACCTAAAATCAGTTTAGCGAACGGGCTACAGGCCCAAATTAGTGCCGATTTTTGCCGTTAATGTCAGTATAAGCTCAATCAACGGCAATTTCAATCACCTGCCGCCCTCGCAGTTTCATTTATGGTGGTGCCGAATCAGAGGCATGGGGGTTTAGCAACATATTATATATCAGAAGAGGATAAAGAATATATCCTTCATCTTAAAAATAGTGGTAAGTATGTAGAAGCTGTAAAAAAAGTGAGAGAAGTGACTTCTATGGATTTAGTACAAGCAAAGCAATATGTTGATACACTATAAATTAGATTTGAGGGAGGTAATATCGTGGAAATAAGAAAGGTACATCAAGAATTTTCCGTATGCCAAGTAGAAGATTATTCATTTGTAAATTTAGGTTCTGAGTATAGTTTCATTGGAAAAACTGATGAAGAAAAATCTCTTGTATGTATCACAAACGAAGTCCCACCAAATGTAATTCAGCGTGAGGACGGTTGGAAAGCTTTTCGTATTCAAGGTGTTTTAGATTTTTTGTTAATTGGGGTACTGTCTAAAATCGCTAGCAATTTGGCAGATAATGACGTTTCGATTTTTGCTGTATCTACTTACAATACAAACTATATTTTGATAAAAAAAGAAAATTATTAAAAGGCAATAAAAACGCTCAGTAAAGCTGGATATAAAATTATAGAGTGATAATTTCCAGTTTGACAATTTTATATCCATACATACAAAGCAGTTAGTCTTGGCAAGGACAGAGGACGGGCTGATGACGAAAAAAGGTAGGTAAGCGGCCCTTGACGTGATGGTAATAGTACTGGAGCCGAAAGAACCAGTGAACACAATCCTTTACCTGAGGGAAGGGGAACTGGGGGACGATGCGTTGTCTGGAATTAGCATAGTCACAATGTTGTGTGATTTTTTGAGAGGATGCTGGGTAGCTATAAATTAAATTGACATCTTGACATTATTCTGAAAATGTCTATAATATAAAAATAAAAATCAATTTCAAATTGGGGAGCGCTTATATGGCAGAACGAGGCAGATACAAGACGAAGCAACAAGATCTCATATTAGAGTGTCTGAAAAAACAAAAATTGCGTTTTCTCACAGTGAGCCAGTTCATGGACTGTCTTAGGGAGAAGGGAGTGGTCGTTGGACAGACAACGGTATACCGGGTATTGGAACGCATGGTCGATGATGGAAAGATGATGAAGCTTCCGATGGAGGATGGTACCAAAGTACGTTATTGTTTTGCGGGTGAAGAAGATTGGAACAAGTTGGGGAAATTGGTATGTATGGGATGCGGTCGTCTTATTCCACTTGAATGTTCTAAAATGGCAGATTTTCTGGAACATATTTATAAGGAACATGGCTTCGAATTGGATCAGAAACACACAATCTTGTATGGCTATTGTGAATGCTGTAAAAATTAAGAGGTCTGTCCTAAAGATTGATCTGTGATGGCAAAATGGCCTTTCGTACGAAAGTCTTGTTACGTAATGTATTTTTGCATGGATACTGACAAAACTTTGTCAATGCTACAAGCAAAATAGCTATTAGTCCCCCAAAAATTAGTTTCTTTTAGTAATGCGAGATAGGACGGGTTTGTGGTAAAGCTACCGTTTATCAGCTGTCTCTTACTTGGGATTATTGAGGATGCTGCAAACACATTCTGTGTCATTGTATTCTAACAAAATTCTGAATGATTGTAGAATAACGATAATGGAGGGGGACCTATATCATAGAATAAACGATTGACGTTTTGAAGCCTGAGGAGATGGCAGGTTGCGAGGCTTATGAAACAGGAAGATCATTGGCTTTAGGCAATGGAGAGTCCATAGGTTAAAAACTGATAGTGGAATAAGATAACATCCGTTCAGGATAAAAGAAAAAGGAGGAGATGAAGTGGATTATTTAGATAAGCATAAAAGAATCTTTGCGTTCGTGACAGCGTTTCTTGTAACCGCTGTGTTGCTTCTCTCTGGCTTTTTTATTGTCACACATATAGAACATGAGTGTACAGGTGAGGATTGTCCTGTCTGCGCGGAGCTTCAGGAATGCGCTGCTACTATCCGCTTGATAACAGAAGTAGCAGGAACAGGAGCCATCGTCATCTTTGCATATATCATTACTCAAAAACTCTTATCATCTTACCAGACTGGACTCTATCTGTGCCCGGTTTCTTTGGTTAGCTTAAAAATCCGATTAGATAATTAAAACTTTCTTTCAACAAGGCTGTTTTCTATCCATATAACCGTTATCCTCTGGGACGGTGTACTCTGTGTGTCAGGATACACGGTTTGGCGGAGATACGTTTGGACTGGAAACACGCCTTGTTTTTTGTGTGCTTGTTTACCTGCTATTACTGTAAAAAAACACATTTCAGGAGGATGATTATTATGAATAAAAAATTAAATTCTACATTGTGCGCACTGGCTGTGACGGCAATGGTTTCTGTTGCTATGCTTTCAGGGTGCTCAGGAACCGCCGCCGCACCAAGGGCTTCTGATACAGACCAGGCTTCAACCACCGCTGTGGCAGGTGGAGATAAGAGTGCGGGCGAGGCGTCAATGGAGGCAGAGAAAGCCGATGCTGGGATTGAATCAAAGGATACGGACGGACAGAAGCTGAAGGTAATGGCCAGCTTTTATCCTATGTATGATTTTGCTGTCAAAATCGGCGGTGATAAAGCGGAGGTGACCAATATGGTTCCGGCCGGCACAGAGCCCCATGACTGGGAACCGGCCGCAGCCGATATTAAGAATTTGGAGGAAGCGGCTCTTTTTGTCTACAGCGGCGGGGGGATGGAGCATTGGGTGGAGGATGTGCTTGCCAGCCTGGAAACAAAGAAGTTGGTATCGGTGGAAGCTTCCGCCGGAGTTACACTCAGATCAGGACACATTCATGATGAGGAAGAACATAAGGGAGCGGAGGAACACACAGAGGAAGAAGAACATGGCCATGACCACGGCCAGTTTGATCCCCATGTATGGCTCAGCCCTGTGAACGCAAAGAAAGAAATGGAAAACATTAAGAATGCTTACGTTAAGGCAGACCCGGAAAACAAAGATTACTATGAAAAAAATTATCAGACCTATACAGCCGAGTTTGATAAACTGGATCAGGAATATAAAGATACGTTGTCTGCCCTGCCTAATAAGAGCATTGTAGTGTCTCATGAAGCGTTCGGTTATCTCTGCGATGCCTATGGACTGACTCAGATGGGCATCGAGGGATTGTCTCCTGATTCGGAACCGGACCCGGCAAGAATGGCGGAGATCATTGACTTTGTAAAGGCCAATCACGTCAAAGTTATTTTCTTTGAAGAACTGGTAAGCCCGAAGGTGGCCGAGACAATTGCGGCGGAAACAGGAGCCCAGACCCGGGTGTTAAATCCACTAGAAGGATTAAGCGATGAGGAACTAAAAAATGGCGCAGATTATTTCTCTGTGATGGAGGATAACTTAAAGCAGCTGAAAGCTGCACTTGAATAAAAACAGGAACAGGAGTACTGATGATGGATGTCATTGCAGTGAAAGGACTGGATTTTTCCTATGGAAATACCCAGATATTAAAGAATATCAATTTTACTGTTCCCGAGGGCCGATTTGCGGTTCTATTGGGACCAAACGGGGCAGGAAAAAGCACCCTGATAAAGCTCATGCTGGGGGAACTTCCGCTAAGTGGACAAACAGGTAAGATTGAACTTCTGGGGCAGGAGATTCGGCAGTTTAAAGACTGGAAGAAGATCAGCTACGTTTCCCAAAACGGTATGGCATCCTGTCAGAATTTTCCCGCTTCCGTAGAGGAGTTTGTCCAAGCAGGTCTATACACCCAAATTGGAAAGTTCCGGTTTGCCGGAAAAAGGGAGAGGGAGCAGGTTCGCCGTGTGCTGCATCAAGTCGGTATGGGAGATTTTACAAAACGGCTGATTGGCCGACTATCCGGAGGGCAGCAACAGAGGGTCCTGCTGGCAAGGGCGCTGATAAACGCCCCGCGGCTTTTGCTGCTGGATGAACCCACTTCCGGTATGGACGAAGACAGTACTACCTTATTTTACCGGCTGCTGTATCAGATTAACCGGGAGCAGGGGGTGACCATCTGGATTATAACTCATGATCGGAAACGGCTCATGGCTTATGCAGACGATATCTGGCTTTTAGAAGATGAGAAGATGAAATTGGTCCAGCCAGGCAGAGAGGAGGGAGAGCATGGAAATCTTTGAATATGCGTTCATGCAGCGGGCCTTTATTGTGGGCATTCTTCTGGCGGCCATTATCCCGTGTATCGGGCTAGTGATTGTATGTAAGCGTCTGTCCATGATTGGGGACGCCCTGTCCCATACCTCGCTGGCTGGGGTGGCGGCCGGGCTGCTCCTGGGGCTGAATCCTGTCTTGACTGCTGCGGCTGCCTGTGTGGTTGCCGCTATTGGGATTGAGGCGATACGCAGGAAGATTCCCAGATTTTCGGAAATGTCCATTGCTATCATTATGTCTGCCGGGATTGGCCTGGCGGGCGTTTTGTCAGGATTTATTAAAAATGCAGCCAATTTCAACAGCTTCCTGTTTGGAAGTATTGTGGCAATCAGTAACGGGGAGTTGTATCTGGTAATCGCCGTCAGCATGGCGGTTCTGCTTATGTTTCTGCTTATGTACAAAGAACTGTTTTATGTGTCTCTGGACGAACAAAGCGCCAGGCTGGCCGGGGTGCCCGTAAAGACAGTGAACTTTCTGTTTACTGTTTTAATCGCGGTGACAGTTTCTGTCGCTGCAAGGACGGTGGGGGCTCTCATCGTCTCATCCATGATGGTGGTTCCCGTGGCCTGCGCCATGCAGTTTGGAACGAGTTACCGTCAGACGCTTATTTTGGCGGTGGTTCTGGATATTCTGTTTATGATTACAGGCTTGTTCGCTGCGTACTACCTGGGATTGAAGCCGGGCGGCACGATTGTGCTAGTGGGAGTATTGGTTTTGATACTAGTGTTTGTAGGAAAGAGAATTCTGAGATGAAAATAATTATATGAAATTGCAAAAGAGAAAAAAGCAGTACGGAACAGTAGGAAAATATTGCGGCAGGGATTTGTATATTAAAAGAACAGTTAGAGGGAGACTACAGAGAAGGATAGGCCTAAGAAGAGGTAAGAACCGATACCTCTGCCTGGCTATAATTTGCGTCTGCCTGCTGGCTACAGGCGGTCTGTTGTTTAAAATGAGAATACTTCTGGGTGATAGGGAAATATCGACCACGGCATCTGCCGCAGAGTCAGCTTCGGCTTCTGGCAAGGAAGCTTCGTCATCTCCTGGTGAGAAAGCTTCACTATCCTTATTTGACAAGACGGATGAACTGCTGGCCCAGGTGGATAGAGCCGTTTCCCAGTATGACTATGACAGGGCTGTGGAGCTGCTTGTAGGAAACGGGGCTGATAAGGAAGATCCGAGGATTGGAGAAAAACTTTCTGATATTGAAGCGGTAAAGAAAACTCTGGTGGAACAGGACATTTACCAGATTACCCATATATTCTTTCATATTCTGGTAGAAGACCCAGGAAGGACATTTCTAGACACAGCCCAGGGCAAGGGCTACAATTCTGTGATGACCACGGTTCCGGAATTTGAAGCGATCCTGACTCAGATGTATCAGAGAGGTTATGTGCTGGTCGGCATTCACGATTTGGCGGAGGTGAGTGAGGACGAAACAGGGATGGAACAGATGAGAGCGAAGAAAATCCTGCTTCCCCCGGGCAAAAAAGCATTTGTTATGAGCCAGGATGATGTCAATTACTATGAATACATGGAGGGGTCTGGCTGCGCGCGTAAAATACTTTTGGATGATCGTGGGAAACCAGTTTGCGAATACATGGATCAGGATGGAACTGTCTGGATTGGGGAATATGACTTAGTTCCCATTCTCGACCGTTTCGTGGAGGAACATCCGGATTTTAGCTACAGAGGGGCCAAGGCAATCTTGGCCCTGACTGGATATAACGGTGTCCTGGGATACCGCACCGATGAAACGTACGATCCGGCTTCTCCAAACTATGATCCAGACATGAAACCAAATCCCAATATCGAGGAAGACCGGGCCTATGTAAAAAAACTAACACAGGCACTGAAAGAGGATGGTTATGAGTTTGCTTCCCACTCCTGGGGACATCGGGATTACGGGAAAATTGACCTTGAACATATGAAAGCAGATATTGAGCGATGGGAAAAGAATGTGGCTCCTCTGCTTCCCGATCCCTGCGACATCATGATTTATCCCTTTGGATCCGATGTGGGGGACTGGAGGCCCTATACGGAAGAAAATGAAAAATACCGATACTTGCAGAGCCTGGGCTTCAGGTACTTCTGTAATGTGGATTCCAGACCATATTGGGTGGAAACAGGGGACCAGTTCCTCCGGCAGGCCAGACGGAACCTGGACGGCTACCGGCTGTGGATGGATTATGGAGGAGGTGCAAATCGGCTGTCCGACTTAATTGATGTGAATACGGTATTTGATGCGCGCAGGCCAACACCGGTTGGATGGAAGTAAGCGATACCGGTTGGTTAGAGGCGGCCGGCAGAAAGGAGTGTATATGACGGACATTTATGTGATATCTGGCTTTTTAGGAGCGGGAAAGACGACACTGATTAAAACCATGGTGCGTTCCGCGTTCAAGAACAAGAAGCTGGTTGTGATTGAAAATGACTTTGGGGAGGCCGGGATTGATGCCGGGCTGCTTAAGGAATGCAACTTGGCGGTTACCAGTTTAAGCGATGGATGTATCTGCTGCAGTCTGACCGGAGACTTTGAGAAAGCGATGGAACGCATATTAAAGGACTACATACCGGATGCCGTATTGGTGGAACCATCCGGCGTGGGCAGATTATCCGATCTGATTAAAATCTGTTTAAAACAGGAGGACATGGGCCTTATCCATCTGAAAAGGACAATAACCGTGGTGGATATACGGTCATTTGATAAATATAGAAAAAATTACGGGGGATTTTTTGAGGATCAGATTGCTTATGCTGATTTGATACTGCTAAGTCACCAAGAGGAAGGGGGGCAGGAAATTCAATCGGTTAAGATTAAAATTCAGGAAATGAATCCTGAAGCCAGAGTCGAGGCGGATTTTTGGGAATCCATTCCTGCATCTGTATTCCGGTATGGCCCGCGAAACAGCAGCATTTTTAAGCTAGAAATGGAAGCAGCGGTCTCTATGAAACCTGTGCGGATTCGCAGCTGCAGGGAACCATCCCGTAGAACCGGTTTTATCAGGCGTCACTTCGCCAGAGATGTCTTTTCTTCTGTTACTATTGAGTGGAAAGAACCCATTACGGAGGAGCGGCTGGGGAAAAAGATTCTGCATGTTGTGAAACATGCAGAGGGGGAAATCCTCCGAGGAAAAGGGATTGTGGCAGATGGACGCCGGGGATTGGTATTCCACTATCTGCCTGGCAGTTTAAGCATTGAACCCGCAAACATAGTTGGGAACCAGGTTTGCTTCATAGGCACCGGCCTGGATGAACAGCAGATACATACATTATTCAGAGAGGAAACAACATGACAACACCGGTATGGGTCATAACTGGACTGCTGGATTCGGGAAAGACCACGCTCATCAACCAGTTGGCTGAACAGGAACTGGATGAACTGGATATCCTGGTCATCCAGTTTGAATCAGGCGAAACACCTCTGATAGAACAAGAACGTGTGAAGAAACTGGCATTCTCCAAGAGCCAGCTGGAACAGAGTCCATTCGGCATTGCCGATACCATCATTCACTACATTGATAAACACAGACCTGATTTAATTCTGATCGAATGGAACGGGATGGAGCATTTCCATAAACTGGAGGAAATGTTTCTCCAGTTTTCTGCAAAAGCAGTGCTGAGTATTGAAAAGGTGGTTTATGCAGCGGAGGGAGCCAGCTTTAAGACCAGGATTCCAGATGCAGGAGTGGCAACATTTTCACAGATTGCGGGCTGCGACTGCGCTTACGTGAGACTGAAGGGGAATCGGAAATCTCGGAATGGCATGGATGTTCTTTATGGCTGCAACCCAGATATCCAGGTCTATACCAGCTGGAACCGTTTTGTACGCGCCTTGTTCCGTTTCGGTATGAAGCCTCGGCATTGGTTCCTGATGCTTCTGACTGCGGTCATGTTGTATATGGCAGCTTTTTCCGTGCTAAATGATGCGGGGGCTTTGCCGGAACGGTATATAAGCATATTCCTTGGGGTTTTTCTTCAGGCAGCGCCCTTTTTGGCTGTTGGTGTCCTGCTTTCCTCCCTGATTCAGGTTTATTTAAAGCCGGACTGGATTCAGAGAAGATTCCCCAGAAAAATTCTGGCTGGCCAGCTCTTTGCAGTGCTTGCCGGTTTTTGCTTGCCGGTATGCGACTGTGCATCCATTCCTGTATTCAAAGGTCTGGTCAAAAAGGGGGTACCCATGCCGGCTGCTGTGACCTTTATGCTGGTATCCCCGGTGATTAACCCGGTAGTCATCCTCTCCACCTGGTATGCGTTTAATGGCAATTACAAGATCATCGCGGCCAGATGCGGCCTGGGTATCTTGTGCGCCGTACTCTGTGGATTGACCTATCTTTTTAAACCGCCTGTGAATTATCTGGTGGAATATGCCATGCCTATCCAGGCGGCGTGTGGGGATTACAGCCTTCTGGAAGAAAAGGGGACTCAGTTGTCCCGTTTTTCTCTGATGATGCGGCACGCGTAGAATGAATTTTTCTCAGTGGGCAAATTCCTGCTTACCGGAATCTTTGCATCCACCCTGTTTCAAGATATGATTCCACGGGCAGTTGCCGCAGGCGGCGCCGCGGCACCGTGGAAAGCGCTTCTGGTGATGATGGGGTTGGCCTTTGTGTTGTCCCTCTGTTCCTCCTCCGATGCGGTAGTGACCAGAAGTATGGCCGGGATCCTTCCGGTGGGGGCTGTCCTGGGATTTTTGGTGTTCGGCCCTATGATGGACATCAAAAATGCCGCCATGTTGCTTTCGGGTTTTAAATCCAGTTTTGTTATTCGTCTTTTTGCAACCACATTTCTTGTCTGTTTTCTTGTGATAGGTGTATTTATGACAGGGGGAAGCGGAGGAATCAGAATATGACGCTGCGGGGAAAAGGAATCAACCTTCAGGTATTGACAGAATGTATCTGTTATCTGTTGTTTGGATACCTGTTGTTTCAGCTTACTTATTCAGGCGGGTATTTAAATTATGTGACTCCAAGGATGAAGCCGTATCTTTACGGCATGTCTGCTTTAATGTTTTTATGGGCGGTGTTTACAGGAAGGTACTTACTGACACCCCGGTATCGGGTAAAGCTGGCCCGTTCTTTTGTTTTTATTATTCCGATTCTGCTGCTTGTCTTCCGTCCGGCCGATCCTGGGGGGAGCAGTATGGTCAGAAGCTATGAGAGCTCCGGTTTTTCCATGAGTTCCGGAAATGGCGGCGGCCAGATGGCGGGAAATCCGGGGCGGCAGACAGCGGGGAGTACTGTGAGACAGACATTGCCTGCGGCCGGAGGAGAATCCAGGGGGCCTTTCTCCGATGGAGAATCAGGTTCAGGGCTGCCGGACGGGGAAAATACAGAAACGGATGGATACAGCGGAACTGATGCTTATCCAGAAGATGATACCGGACAGTCCTTCGGAGAAGAAAATCCATGGTATGACTTAAATGGTCTGGACGAGGCGGAAAAAACCATTACGATTGCAGATGAAGATTACTACACATGGATGTATGAACTGAGTAACTTTTATGAAAAGTATGAAGGCTATACCATTGTAATGAAAGGGTTTGTCTACCGTGCTCCAGACATTCAAAAAAAGTGCGATTTTGCCCTGGTCCGGCTGTCCATGTGGTGCTGTGCCGCGGATCTAAGCCCAATTGGTTTTCTGGTGGATAGTGACAATGAAGTGACATTCAAGGATGACGACTGGGTGACGGTAAAGGGCACATTTGGAATCAGCGAGGATGGAGCCTCTCTGATTTTAAAGGCCCAAAATATAGAAGCGGCCGAAAAACCCGAAGAAGAATATGTTTATCCATATTTTTAATAAAAGCAACGATGAAGTAGAATTAAAATGAAAATCAAAGATTGAAAAGTAAAACAGGAGCAGAATACAGTGGAGCAATACAGGAAACTGTGCCAGAAATTAAAAGGGGAAGGGGAACCATGCGGCTTTAATCAGCCTGCCAAAGAATGCCTCCCCAATCCGGCTGCATAACCGCTGCCGGATTATCGGTCATTATCATAGATATCTGCTCAAATAAAGAGGACAGATTGTATTTTAGAAACTGGTCTACAGAGGCGGACTGTCGCGAATCTGGAAAGCAAGTTGGAAAACTAAAGGAGATTTATGGATAAAAAAATAAACATTTGACGGTGTGAAATCCGGAAAGGAAAATGTGCTCATGAGAGTCAAGGTAACATTGGCATGTATGGAGTGCCACGACAGAACCTATGCAACAACTAAAAATAAGCAGAAGCACCCGGAACGGATGGAGGTAATGAAATATTGTCCGAGGCTTCGGAAATATTTGCTTCATAAAGAAACAAAATAAAACGTTGGATTGTTTTTGCTTTTAGTACAATATTTCAGGCGAAGTCGTTATTATGAAGATGGAAACGTGTAAAGATATTTGTCATACATTTGGGATGAAAGAATTATATTCGCTAAGAAAAGAAACCATTGAACGGGGGAGCGCAAGTGCAAAGGAGAATCATGAATTCTGGTATATGCAGATGTTTGGAAAAGCCTGAATGGAAATGAAAGTCGGGCTTACATTTGCCTTCATGAATCTTAAAAGCTGGCGAAGATTAAGGTCAAATGGGGACTCCTGGAGGAAGAAGGCCCAGTCACAAGGTCTATTTTACACAATTCGGTTAATAAAAGAAAAATGGCTCTGGGATGCAAATCCCAGAGCCGCTTTGTCTACAGTCTTAGGAGGGCAAGCAATGCTTGCCCTCCTAAATGGATGCTTATTTCTTGTAACCACACTTGGGGCACACACCATTTTCATTCAGTGCAATGCCGCACAGTGGACAGCGTTCTACTTCCAGATGCGGAGTGTATTCCTCCGATGCCTGATTCACACCGCTGGTAAAGGTCAGCTTGACAATGTTTAGTTTGTCCTTTAACAGATCATAGACAATTTTAATCATTCCCTCTACGGTCATCGTCTCTTTTGTCACCACTAGGCGGCAGTCGGGATAGGCCGTGGCAAGCTCCGTCTTAAAGGCAGGGCCTTTCATGGTGTTGTTGGGAGAACCGTCTTTGATGCCCTGTTTTTCATAAACGTCTAAAATAGCAGGCAACAGCGGATCATCTTCCCGCAGCACCAGAGCATGATCGAAGTTTTTCAAAATCTCCCAGGCAGTTTTTTGAATTTCGTTGCAGGGGAAAACCATATTTACCCCTGCATTGACGCTGCCCTCTACCTCAATGGTAAGGACACCGGTGTGGCCGTGCAGATATTGGGCTTCTCCTTTAAATCCATAAAAGCGGTGTGCATATTGCAGGTCAAGTTGTGTGATGCTTCTCATAGTGAATTCTCCTTTGTATGTATTTACGGGTATCATGCGCCCGTATGCGCACAGATTAAGGGGTGGAACCGCCATCCTCCGAACCAGGATGCGTTTCCGCCTGCGCTTGGAGGCAGGCTGGGCAGATGCCTTTAAACATTAAATCATACCCAATGAACTGAAAGCCATGAGTGTCTTTGATGCTGTTCGCCAAATCGGGAATGTAATCCATATCCACATCAAAGACCCTGCCGCACGTCAAACACCGTACATGATAATGTGCATGGCAGCAATGGTCGAAACGGTCGGCACCGCCCGGTACTTCCATCTCACGGATTTCTCCATCTTCCGACAGTTGATTTAAATTGCGATATACCGTGCCTTTGCTGATATTCGGATGCTCTGCCGACACCGCTTCATATACCTCGTCTGCGGTTGGGTGGCTTTGCATGGTTTGTACGGCTCGCAGCGTTAAAGCTCGTTGAATGGTCTTACGCTTCATAGAATTTGCCTTTTCTTAAATGTTATTTTATCTATTTAGTATTATATATCATTAAGAACCATAGTGTCAACTGTACCGAGGATATTTATATACTTGCAGAACAGCAGACAATCACAAGGCATGTCCAAAGTAGATTTAACTTGTATCGGCACACAGAATATGATACGATGACTCCAAAAAAAAATACAAAAATGGTTAAGGGGGAAAATGGAATGCCAGCAAAAAAACTGTTTTATTTATCCATCTTGATGGTTTTTATTTTTATCGGTATCGTGCTATATTACGTTAAAAGTCCTTGGTATCTAGGCGTTTATCCTCTCGGAATCATTACGGGAATCACTGGCTTGCTGCAAATCGTACTTCTCGTTCTTTCCATAAGAAATGTATTCCAGAGAGGCATCCAATGGAGAATCCTATTGGCAATCGGTATTGAAATCGTTTCTATTTTGCTGATGGGATATTTCTTTCTTATTTGGCTGGTCGTTACATTGCATATATGAAAGATTGGGTCGACTTTTTGTATAGTATGGTGCCAGCTGTGACTTTTATTAACGGATGTGCTATACTATCTATGAAATGAAAATATAGCATTTGGCAAATCACTGCCAAATACTTTGATATAGAATCATACAAAAGAAAGAAGTGCTATATTATAATAGACAAGGGATTTACAGACCAGGTAAAGGGCAAGGCAAAGGAAAATGTGGGCGATATTACAGGCGACAAATCCACCAAGTCGGAGGGCCTGCTGGATCAAGCAGTCGGGAAAGTGAAAGAAGTGGTTGCCGATGTCAAAGACGTGATTGACGAAGTGACCGACAAAGCGAAAGAAAAAATGAACAAAGAATAAGAACGGCGCAGCCACAACAAGAAAGCGCCAAACGGCGGGCTTTTGACAAAAGTTGATGGCCCGCCGTTTTATTAAAAAAAGTTTTCCGTGAATATGATACGGTGAAATCAGAGGCGCTTCTCTGTTTTGGCGTTAGTCGTAAAGGAAAGGAGTGGGAATAACCATGAAAAAGCAATGCTTATTGTGAACCCTAGTTCCGGGAGTGAGAGATCCAAGGATTTTGAGGAAAAGGCCGCCAGTAAATTAAGCGAATTTTTTGATGCGGTGCAAGTATATCATACCCAAGGCGAGGGGGATTCGACTTCATTCTGTAAGCAAGCCTGCCGGGAACGCTACGATAGTGTATTTGATATGGGCGGAGATGGGACGGTCGATGAGGCCATCAACGGACTGGCTGAACAGCCCTATATTCCGAAATTCGGATTCTTTCCGTTGGGAACCGTAAATGATTTGGCAAGAGCCTTACATTTTTCCATGGAGTTGTTAGAAGCCATTGAAGAATTTGACCCGAATCGTTTGGTCGATTTGTATGTTGGGCGCATCAACGACCACTATTTTATGAATGTGGTGGCGATTGGTGTGCTGCCAGAAGCGATCAACGATGTAGAAAGTGAAGATAAAACCAAGTTAGGAAAATTTGCCTATGATCTATCTGCGGTCAATAATTTAATCAGCATGGAAACATTTCAATTCCGCGTATCATTGGATGGCGCCGAAGAAAATATAGAAACCAGCACCATTTTGATTGGCCTGACGAACTCGATTGGCGGGTTTGAAACCATCTTCCCGGAGGCAAACGTGAATGATGGATTTTTGAACTTCCTATCCATTAAGGACAAAAATCTGCTAGATACGATTAAGGCCGTCCCTGATTTATTAAAAGGAATCGATTCCTCTACACAGAATATTAAATACAAGCGATTTAAAAGCTGTGTGATCAAACAACTGGACAGCGGCCATACATTGAACGTCAACATAGACGGAGATCCCGGCCCTGAGCTGCCCATATCCATCCAGATTTTCCCCCAGCATATCCATACCTATTGCGGGAACAAGAAATAAGATTCGATTTACAGCCTCCTGGTAGCAAAAATCGGGGGACGGTGTGATGCCTATAAACCACACCGTCCCCTTGTCGCGGACACTCTATCTCTTTGTATCCCCTATTAAGAACCGCCTCAGAACGTTTGAAAAACCATCCAAAAGGTTGATTCGCCATTCTATTTTTCTTCTTTGTTTTCCAGTTTCTTTTCCAACTTCTCCAAGGTATTTGCAGCAAACTTACGTCCGCCGATACCGAAAGCAATCGCAAAAGCAACTGCCAGAGCTGCTACAATCAGGATAAATGTTGTTTCTACGATAACAGGAGCAATTTCCAACTGACTTAAGCAAAGGAAAAATGCCAATGCATAAACTGCAACCTTAGCCCCTATTCGGCTTGCCTTAGCAGAAGGATACTTTTGAATAAGGAATGTCTCGAAGGTATTTGCCGAGAAAACAGCAATGGCCAGGATAATAATAACGCTGATCACTTTCGGTATGTAGCCGATGATAGCCGCACCAATCTCTGTAAATACAGGCAGTTGAAGCACGTTGATTCCCTGAACCAGAAAGATAAGTACAATCAATCCGTTTACAATGCCTGCCAGTAGCTTGGAAACAACAATTTTTTCACACGATTTACCAGTAATCTTTTCGATCAGAGCATCAGCACCGATACCTGCCAGTAAACTTTCTAACAAGGTTGCTACAAGTTTGGCAATGAACATGCCTACTGTAATGATGATGATAGACGCCAGAACGTTTGGAATCATATTAAAAATCGCCGTCACAACCATATTTGCAGGATTGGAAATCGTTGTAATTCCAAGCTGATCGATAGCAGATATCATCACAATCAGAATAATCAATGCATAGATAATATTTGCAATGATGTGTGAAAAAGAGGTATTTTCGCTGGCAGAGATGCCCGCTTTTCCCTGGAGCTCATCCACTTTGAATGCTTTTAATACAGTGGTTAAAAGGTCTCTAATGATGCTTGCGATAAAGAAGCCTATCGCAATAATAATACCAGATGCGACCAACTTCGGAATCAGTGCGATAAAGGTATTCACCAGACCAGTGATTGGGTGAGATACACTTGACATACCGAGCCGGTCAAGCACACCCGGCAAAAACAGTAAGAAAGTAATCAAATAAGCCAGTTTACCTGCAAACTGGACAGAAGTTTTAATGACAGACTCTTTTATGCCTAATTTGCTCAGGAGTGCTTCTGCCTTCACTGCTTTTAATAATTTGCTCAGAAGGCGCTTAACCAGCCATGCAGCAAAAAAAGCAAGTATCAGCAATAAAACGGTTACGATTACATCAGAAATTTTGTAGAAAATAGAATAAATAAACTCACTCATTGCTATCCTCCTTATGGAAAATTGATAATTTATTATACGATTTCCCTACACAAAAAGCAATAAGCAAAGATATTTTTTCCACAATAGTAACTTATTTATATGGTAATTTACAAAATATAAGCTATTTTTACATGACTTACAAAATATAAACAGATGATGTACCGTATTTTGCTTTGTCAAAAATTATGATGCGCCGCTCCTTGCAGGGGAATCAGCTGGGAGTGAATCCTTATACGCCAAAACCATGTGTGTATCCAATCAATATTATAATAGCTGCTGCTATGCGCATTCCCTGTATAGCTTTTTTCCTCTAAACAAGTGATGCTTTTCGGATAAACAGGGTTTATGAAAAACATCAAACCAGTCAAAGCTCAGGCAAGATTATAAAATATATCCGTTTCTAAATAAAAAGAAGCAATGAATCCTGCAAGTATTACGGCAGCACAAATAATTGCCTGAAATTTCAATATCATATTCATGGTTTCCTCCTGCCAATTCTCTATTTTTTGTCTTACATTGTACCATAATTCCAATAGCGTGGAAATACATGATTTGGGATGATGATTTCTGGTCGTTCGGATACACGGCTGAGGTAGAATCGACCAAAACAAGTATCAAGGGGTGTGTTACCTATTTGTAGAAAAGTAAATGCCAATTCCGGGAGACAAGATAGTAACATTCGGCTATCCCTCCGGCCAAGAAAAAGGCCCCGATATTTCAGGACCTTTAGATGGTCGAACTGTTTTATTATGAGGAAAAAGAGTGATATGGTAAGATTTCTGTTTCAAAGGAGATGTGTTCCGTTATCTTCCTATGTCTGATGATGTGGTGGCAGAAAATTAGGATAAAGCACTTGCGGGTGTAGCTGGAAGGCCCTTGGTGTGACGCCAGATATTCTTTTAAAGGTATGAGCAAAATGGGCGTAATCATAGTAGCACAGAGTAGTTGCTACTTCACTAGGAGAAAGCCCGGCACGAAGTAGCAGTTTTGCTTCTGAGATCTTACGCTTATGGATATATTCAATTACACTAAGACCAGTTTCTTTTTTAAATCTGGAGCTTAAAGTTGCTTCTGAAACAAAGAAAGATTTACTTATGTCACTCACCTTTAAAACGGTATAAAGATTTAGCCCAATATGCTGCATCACGGATTTGACCAAAGGGGAAAAATCCTTGTTAACAAAATGATGCATAAGTTCTGTGAAGTGGATGATGGCACAGTCCCGAACATATAAAACATCGATTAATTTTTCCTTTTCTTCTATCAAACGTATGTAGAAATTTCTCAAACGATAAGTATCAGAAATATCATATCCCGATTGGATGGCTAAGGAGGATAACTTTTCCAAAATAATGATCGTATAGTTTTTTTCGGAGCGAAGAGGGGATTCGGCATTGTCTGGTATCACACTGTTGCTTAACTCTGCCAGGCTCTCTCGAAGTTGTTTTGTGTTGCCGCTTTGAACCAGAGCAAGGATCTGTTCTTCATACCGATAGGTATAGTAATCTGGTTGGAATGCCCTCCAATCATGTTCTTTCAGTTTTTCCTGTGTTAGTAAAAACTTATTTTTGCAGACCTGTAGATGCAGATCTTCCGAATAAGGACACTCTGAATTACCACTAAATAAAAAATTCAAATGAATCAGAAAATCCCGGACATCCCCAAGAGAAAAATATGGCAAAAGCTCCAAATACTGAGAAAGAAACAATTGCAAATTTGAGTCTTCCGTATAGGAATGAACCCGATTTTGAATTATCGTATTAGTAAGACGCGATGTTGTAAAAGGTCCAATGATTAGAATGGTATCAGAGTAGGAATATGTGATAAACGCCTCATCTAGTATACCTGAAAAGAGGAAGGTAGAGGAGGGATCTGAACAACAGTATTGGGTAAAATCATAAGGAAGCACCTGGACCCGGTCTGCAACAAAAAGATGCTCCAAATGAAAATCCTGATTGAACACATAGATGGGCAGATGCGATATTACATGAACCGATTTTATTAGTTTGAGTAATTTGTTCTTCATAAAAAAACTCCCTGGTATGAATCTCTTTTGTTTGAATTTACTGTGTGGTTTGTAATATTTTATAGATTCAAAGTTACAAAATATAAACATTAAGGTAGGAAGTGGTATGAGTTTAGCATATGATTCACATTAAAATCAAGTTAAGGAAAAATAAAAATATGGATACGTACATAAAAGTGAATAAATTTACAATCTTTTTTTGATAAATATCGTTATAATGCATCTGTAAATAAATGAAATCAGCTATATATTTTGTGGCGTTGCATATCGATTGTGTATGGTATGCATTAACATTATAGCTTTGTGTGGGAAGAGGTGGGAAGGAGTTCTACATGCAGTTAACGATGACCACGGATTATGCATTGCGATGTATGCTGTATCTGTCAGGCAAAGAGGGACTATCCAGTTCACCAGAAATTGGAGAAGCGGTGGGAATTAACAAGATATTTGTCCAAAAAGTGCTACGTGTTTTGCGCGATGCTGGAGTTGTTTCCAGTACACATGGCGGTACGGGCGGATATAGGCTGGCTAAGAAACCAGAAGAAATTGTACTGCTTGATATCATCCTGCTGTTTGAAAAGACGATGAAAATCAATCGTTGTCTGGAGCCGGAAGGGTATTGTGATCGATATGAAACGTGTCCGATGCATGCCTATTATACAGAAGTACAAAAGACATTGGAAGATTATTTTGGACGAGATACCCTCCAGGATGTGATAGACCATGGGAAAATAAAGAGGAAAGGGGTGATACATGATGCAAAAGAAAGACAATGTGATACAAAGTGTTTATTGTAAATTTGTATGGGGGGGGGTAGAAAAACGAGGCTCATAATAAACGGTGGTGAGTAATATAAAGAGAGGATGTAAAAATTATGAAGAGCAGTTTGAACCCAAAAAGACGAAAGATGAAAAGGGCAGGACAGAAGGCGTGCGCATTTGTATTAAGCCTTGCGATCATAGTCCCTTCCGCGGAATTGCCGTCTTATGCTGCTGTGTCGTATAGGAATAGCAGTGGTAGTATTAGCACACGTGAGATGGACACAACCAGTCATTTCACGGCAAATGGAATCGAAGAATCGGACTTGCGATATGCTGGTACTGTTTTTGATAAAATAGGGCAGGATGGAACGATTTATCTAACGCATTCTAAATGGACAAAGTTAGGACAAGGTTGGGACAAAGATGACTCGAATCGATTTGCAGGAAAATTTATATTAAGTTTTTCCAATGATGAGTTTTATAAACAGATTGACCGTGTGATACTTGATAACATTAATCTGGAGAAGGTGGATGATGGAGCTCTTTGGATGATTTCTATTGTGGGTTCTCCTCTGAAATACGCTCAGATAGGAAGTGTAACAAATCATGAGATAAAGATTACACTGAAGGATGGAAAAACGCTGGAGCAGCTGGGACTTGCGGAAGAAAAAATTTCGTTTAATAGTTTATGGACTAAAAGCAATGGTGCGATTGCCCAAGAAAGTGTCAGCAACGGATTTATTCTTCAGGATAATCCAAATGTGAGAAACGAACAAGAGACAGGCTTTACGACAGGGAGAATGTCTCAAAAACTGATATTTGATGCAGAATCAATGTCAATCAAATCAGTACATTCGTTTAAACCGAATGAGAATTTTCTGCAGAGTGATTACGGCTGGGTTGTTTATATAAAGGAACAGATGCCGGCAGAGTTGGCGCAGTACATTGACAAAGATGAAATATATATTTATGCTTCTGATATAACGGGAGAAGCAAACATAGTTAAAGAAAAAATTAAAGTAAATATCGATGAAACGGGAATGGTTGATACCAGTACTGTTCCGGAATTGAGTATTGTAAATAATGATACAAAGGATCAGTTGGCTGTGGCAAGGCGAAACTTAGATAGGATTTTTTATGGAACCTTGGGCTCTAGTAGGCAATATACGATTTCCTACAAACTGCGGGATGATGTAACCTTAGAACAGTTTGCAAGGGAGTTGAATGAATATGTTAAAACTGAGAAAAAGAGGGTGTTGTTTGAACATTGGCTGGAAGCAGATTATTTGAATGAGTCAAATCAAACACTGATCCATAAGCCGGACGGAGGAGCTGCACCAAAGCAATTAACCAATTCTTACTCGAATGCTTATTTGGATACAAATGATACGGATCAGGATGGCCTGTTTGATTTCGTTGAATGGCAGATTGGTACAGATGCCCAAAAAGTAGATACGGATGGAGATGGTGTACCAGATGGAAAAGAATTCATGGAGGACGAAACAAAACCGAACGATGCGAAGGATTACTTGGTTTCCGTTCCGACCTTGGATACAACTTCCTTTGATCCAACAAAGGAAACAACGATTTCGGGTAAGGTCGAAAAACCACTTCAGAAGGATCCGTCAGATGCAACAAAATTGCTCGATATCACAAATCAAGATGCTGGGGATACGGTGGTAAAACTTCAGGAATATGATGAGGCGTCAAAGACTTATACCCAGGAAGAATACGGCACTACAAAAATCCCCTTTGCGGATCTCCAAACGGGGAATTTTACAATCACTGTTCCTGCGAATACGGTTCCAGAAGGAAAGAAAGTAGTATTGGTGGCATATAGCCCGAATGGTGAAAATCCTGCTATGGGAACACCGTTTGAGTTTAAACAAGGTGATGCTGAGAAATATGAAGCAACGGGAGGAACACTGGATAAGAAGTATGGAGAAACCGCTACCGCAGATGAAATCAAAGGGAAGGTGACGACAACCGCTCCGGAGAATAAGGTAAAGACGAAAGAGGTAGTAGGGGATATTCCGACCACCGGAAAGAACCAGAAGGTAAAAGTCAAGGTAACCTATTCGGACGACACTTTTGATGAAGTAGAAGTAACCCTGAATTATGGAACGGCAGCCGAGAAGTACACTCCGGTAGGCCAGGGCGTGACCGTGGAAAAAGGCGGAACACCGGAAGCTGCGGGGGGTATCAAGAATAAGACCGACCTGCCAACAGGTACCACCTATGAGTGGAAAAAGCCGGTTGATACAACCAAGCCGGGAACACAGAAAGGAACGGTAGTAGTTACCTATCCGGATAAGAGTAGGGATGAAGTAGAGGTCGATGTGCAGGTTAAGGAAACAAAGACAGATGCCCAGACCTACGAAGCAACCGGAGGAACGCTGGATAAGGCGTATGGAGAAACAGCTACCGCAGATGAAATCAAGGGCAAGGTGACGACAACGGCTCCGGATAATAAGGTAAAATCCAAAACCGTTGTAGGAGCGATACCGACCACTGGAAAGAACCAGAAGGTAACCGTCAAGGTAACCTATGCAGACGATAGTTTTGATGAAGTAGAGGTAACGGTGAATTATGGAACCGCAGCGGATAAATATGATCCAGAGGTTGAAAAAGAAATCGTAAAACCAGGCGGTAAAGTAGAACTGACGGATAATGTGACAAATCTGGATGAGTTGCCAGAAGGAACAAAGGTGAAGGATGTAACAGAAAATCCGATTGATACCTCGAAACCAGGCGAACATACTGGCAAGTTGGAAATTACTTATCCGGATGGCAGCAAAGAAACCATTGAAGTTCCGGTGACTGTTGTGGATAAGACGGATGCAGAACGCTATAAACCTTTGACAAAACGGGAACTGATTGAACAAGGACAGACCTATGACTTGACAGATAATGTAAAGAATATAGGCAATCTTCCAGCAGGCACTACGGTAGAAGATGTAACGCCAGAAGGGGATATTAATGTAGAAGAGCCTGGAAACTACACGGGTATTATAAAGGTTATGTATCCGGATGGCTCCAGTGAGACCGCAAAAGTAAAGGTAAAGGTTAAGAAAAAGAAACCTGACGCAGAGAAATATGATCCAGAAGTCGTACCAGAAATTATTTATGTTGGTGAGCTTTCTGATTTATCGGACAATGTGGTGAATCTGGAAGATGAATTGCCAGAGGGTACGGTGGTAACAGATATCACAGAGTATGGAGAAGATGGAGTCAACCTGGATAGACCTGGAAAATACAAAGGTAGAATTGAAATTGAGTATCCAGATGGTTCTATAAAAGAATTAACAGTACCCATCCGTGTTCTGAAAGATGGAACGACCGCAACACCAAGTGAAGCAGGAAAAGCCACACCGAGTGAACCTGGTAAGGCCACGGGCAGTGAGGCAGAAAAGACAGATGCCAGCAAATATGAGCCAAAGCCCAATCCGATTGTGGTCGACCAGGGTGGAACATTTGAACCGGGCGATGCGATTAAGAATAAGGATGAGCTGCCGAATGGAACCGACTACCGTGACGAAACGCCTGACAATGTAGACAAAACCAAGGATTATACTGCGATTATTATCGTGACATATCCAGATGGCTCCGAGGATAAAGTGAAGGTTCCGGTAACGGTAAAACCAGGAACCTCAAATCCAGGCAAACCAAGCGGCTCCGGTGGAAGCTCCAGCGGAGGAGCTAGCAGGGGCTCTGGTTCCAGCGGCAGAAATGTGAGCAATGACAGAATTTATGCAAATCCGGATATGAGTGTAAGCACAGGCTCGATTCGAGGAACCTGGACTCTGGTGGATGCACAGGCTCATCAGTGGACGTATACAACGTCTTCTGGCGTCATGGCGAAGAATGGTTGGATGTTCATTGGCAATCCTTATGCGAAAGACGAGGAAGGAAGATTCAGCTGGTTTAAGTTTGATGCCAATGGAATCATGGAGTTCGGCTGGATTAAGAGCCAGAATGGAAAGTGGTATCATACCCATGCTGTGTCAGACGGAAATCTGGGTATCCTTCATAAAGGCTGGTATCATGAGCCGATGGATGGTAAGTGGTATTATCTGGATGAAAAGACCGGAGTGATGCTGGATGGCTGGGTTTCCCTGTCAGGAAAGTACTACTACTTCACGGAAGCTCCTCTCGTTCCAGAACAGACCTATTTCCAGAGAGAAAATGGGTATTGGTATTATGACAACCATAGTAGAAGGCCTTACGGCTCAATGTATCAGAACGAAATGACACCAGACAATTACTTTGTAGATCAGAATGGTGTCTGGGATGGAAGAAAACATTAGAATCCATCTAATTCCGCTATGAGATTTTAGCTGGAGGGTGTTGCTGTTTGTGGCACCCTTCCGCTTGTATCAGAATGAAGGAGAGGAGGAAGAAACGAGAACGCGAGTGAAAGTGTATTGGGATAGAAGGATGGGGGTGAGATGGATTGCTGTGCGTTCGTAAACGTTGTATCCGCATCGCCGTATGGTCCGCGGATAGTGCCATTCTTTGGGATTATAAGGATATGCTGCGCAGTATTGCACAGCGCAACCGTTATAAAATGGAGGTGGTTCTGACAAAGAGCAAAGGGGCACTTCTGCAGAACATTCGGTTATTTAGTCGAAAGCCGCATTTGATTATCATGGCAGATGCGTTGAATTCGTATCAATACCGGATGTTTCTGGAACAGCTGGAACGGCGAAGAAGCCGTGCAAAGGTGTTTTTGGTGGGAACATGGAAGGTGCCGGAAGGGTATGAGAAGACGATAATACCCGTGGAACACAAGGCAAAACTGGAACGGTATCTGGAACGCGAGATGGACTGGAGGCAGCGAAAACGATTATGGGGATTGTGAGAAAGGAGTATGCAACAATATGAACAAAAGACAATTAGTCGATCGCATGTCAGCAGAAAGTGGGCTGACAATGAAACAGAGTGAAAAAGCATTAAATGGACTGATGGATGTCATACATAGCGAATTATCTGCCGGAGGAAATGTCTCATTGATTGGATTTGGAGTATTTCGTGTAGCAGACCGGAAGTCCAGAATGGCGAGGAATCCGAAAACAGGAGAGGAAATGGAAGTAAAGGCCAGAAAAATCCCTGTATTTAAAGCGGGGTCCAATCTGAAACAGGCAGTGAACAGCAGGTAACTGGATGGAAGCCACACAAGCGGAGCCAGGACTCCGTTTGATTAGAAAACGGGAGGAACCTTTGATGAAGACAGTGATTGTAGGAGCAAACCATGGAGGAATTGCAGCAGCCAATACGCTTTTGGACCATTATCCGGATCAGCGGGTCGTGATGATTGACCAGAATACCAATATCAGTTACCTGGGATGTGGAACCGCCCTTTGGGTTGGCCGTCAGATTGACTCGTATCAGGAGTTGTTTTATACCAAAAAAGAAGATTTTGAACAAAAGGGCGCTTCCGTCCATATGGAGACAACAGTCAAGAAGATTGACTTTGAAAGAAAGGTTGTTTTCTGTGAAAAGAGGGATGGAAGGAGGTTTGAGGAATCCTATGATAAGCTGATTTTGGCAACTGGCTCACTGCCCATTAACCCGGATTTGCCAGGGCAGAATCTGGAGCATATCAGTTTCCTGAAGCTATTTCAGGACGGGCAGAACGTGGATCACTTAATTGGCCGCATGGATGTGAACCGTGTCGCTGTGATAGGAGCGGGGTATATTGGCGTTGAGATTGCGGAAGCGGCAATCCGAAGAGGAAAAAAGGTGAAGCTGTTTGACGTTGCAGAGACTTCTTTAGCAGGCTACTATGATGAATGGTTCACAAAGGATATGGACCGTCTTTTGGAGGAAAAAGGAATTGAGATGCATTTCAAAGAACGGGTTCTCGCATTTTTGGGAACAACATCGGTGGAACGGATTGTAACGGACCGTGGAGAATATAAAACGGATTTGGTGATCAGTGCCATTGGTTTCAGACCAAATACCGTGCTGGGAATGGAACATCTGAAGTTATTTAAAAATGGAGCATACTGTGTGGATCGTCATCAGCAGACGAGTAATCCGGATGTGTATGCGGTAGGAGACTGCGCAGCGATTTATTCCAATGCATTGAAGAAAAAAACATATATTGCGCTGGCAACGAATGCGGTGCGTTCCGGGATTGTAGCGGGTCATAATGTGGGAGGAACGGCATTGGAGGAGACCGGAGTTCAGGGCTCCAACGGAATCTCCGTATTTGGCCATCATATGGTTTCTTCTGGATTGAGCGTAAAGGCCGCACAAAAAAGTGGTCTGGATGTCCTCTATACGGACTTTGAAGATTTGCAAAGGCCGGGTTTCATGAAGAAGAATGCGAAGGTAAAAGTGCGGATTGTATATGAGAGGGACTCACGCCGGATTGTCGGAGCCCAGATGGCGTCAACCGAGGATATATCGATGGGAATCCATATGTTTTCTCTGGCGATTGAACAGGAAGTGACGATTGATCAGTTAAAACTTTTAGATCTCTTTTTCCTTCCTCATTTTAATCAGCCTTATAACTACATTACAATGGCGGCTTTGTCAGCGGAATAAAGAGAGCAGAGAACGCCATGATGCAGGAAAGCGGGAGGGGAGGCCATTCTGTATCAAAAGCAGGGAACTCCCTCCTGAAAAAAATGCTTCTGTGTCCGGGAGGTATGCCTGTGACAGAATAGAGAAGCGGGTGTTCATATAAGGTGGTGTCTGGAAATATGCTGAGCGAGATCATGGACCGTTTGAATCTGCGGCATTATGAGGATGAGAGTGACCGGGAAGAGGGAGTAGGCTTCTTTGGAAATGGAAGGGAAGAGAACGAAGGAAATTTCCTTTTGAATATAGTAACCTATAAGCCGCAGACGATGGACGATGTCCAGGAAATATGTGATCGATTTTTAGAGGGAGATGCGGTGATTCTATCCTTTGAGCAGGCAGATGGAATAAATGAAGAGCGGATTGTGGATTTTTTATCGGGGGCAATATACAGTCAGAATGGAACGATTTTAAAGATATGCAATCACATTTATGCGATATCCCCGGAGGATGTGGGACTATTTTAAAAGAGCAAGTCCCATGGTCTAGACAGAGAGTGTTCTACGGTGTTCCGATGGAGAGGATTGCAAGAAGAGAGAAGAGAAGCGAGGACATTCAGGGGGAGAACATGTATTTTAGGACACCAGGCGAAGCGAAGGTGAATATAGCGGTATTGGCATATGAGGATGGGATTTTATGGGAGTGCCGGAACATCCTATATGCATTGATGAGGAGAACCGCGTATAATCTGGGGATTACCCTGACGAAGAGGCCGGTGGTGGTAGTCAATGGAATGACGTTTATAAAAGGAGGTCTGGATGTTGTTGTAGTGGCGGATGTGTATTGTGAAGAGAAATATGGAGGTCTGATCGAGAGTGTCAGAGGGGGGCTGAATCCCACAAAGTTTATCTTTTGGGATGAGGAAAACAGCAAGGAAACAAGTGGAACAAGCGTTATCCTTGCAGCAAGCAAGGAAGAACTGGAGAGACGATTAAAAAAAGAGATTGACAGGCTTCTTGAGAATCAAGTTGTTCTTTAAAGAATGATAATAAATGTTGATAGGCTTCTCGGAAGGATGATTACTATGGCGGATAAGGGAGGAAGAAAAAACTTGCGAGATAGATTAGAAACACTGCAGTTTAAAGATTTAGGTAATTTTAACAGGGAGGCTATTCTTCTACTCTGTATCCATGGAGTGTCGGTTCACGGAGTATATGGAGATATTTATAATCATCATTTCAAAGAGAATATTCCGTTTGACGGGATTGGAGATATGGTCTTAAAAATAGATCAAATGTGCAATTGGCTGAATATCCCGCGGGCGACAACAGAACAACGGTTTCTAAGCAGGGAAATGGAGAAACAGTATAGAGAATTCTATTCAGAGTCTTTTGAGCAAAAGGTGAAATCAGATAGTGAGATTAGTAGGGGTGGAATTGATTACGAACGGGTAGCAAATGCGAAGGAATTGCTAGTGATTTGGGTGAAATACAGGCAGAATGCCAGTTTGCAGGGAAGCGTGAGAGGAACACTTACAAAAGGAATTACAGTACATTTTAGAAGTGCTCTGGAATTGATGCGTATGATTAGTATGGTAGAGAAGTAGCTAGTAGTCATAGGTGTAGTGGATTTTAAATAGACAACGATAATAGGAAAATTGGTAATGAAACTAAACAAAAGAATAAAAAATGCAAGAAAACAGATTTTAGATATCTATCTGGATGTTGAAAAACTGAGTGACTTCTTAGGCGAACTGCAGCTCCAGGCAGAAAGAGAGTTTATGAATCAGGAAGATTATCATGAGTTGGCGGATGAGTATATCATTTTATTTCAAGGCATTACCAAAGCAATTGAACTGTGTCGGCAGATCGGGGGAAAATTAGAATTTTTGAATGAGTAAATAATAGAGCAACAGAATGTGTGAGTCTAAGGAATTCTTTGAAGCGAGACCGGTTGGTAGAATGAACTTATGGTATGTTCAGGTGATGTGGGGGAAAGAAAAAAGCTTTGTGAATTATCTTAGAGCGGTTGACAGTAGGCGTAATTCAATCATTTGAAATGATTTTAATTCAGTTTTGGGAGAAAATAAAATGGGGCGTGCAGAGAGGCATCGAAATGCGAAAAATGAGAAGAAAGAAAGGAAAACTACATATAATCTGACAAGGGAGCAGCTCAACAATATGGTTCATGAAAGAATTGAGAAGGAACTTGTCCGCATGAAGCAAGAGGCGATGGAGGAAGCAGTTAATACCGCTATGTTGCTGTTGCTAAGTTTGCCTTTGAAAGTTTTAATGGAGCATTATTGGACAAAATCCTACCCCAAACGGATGCCAGAATTTATTAATTATGTCTTGGTATACTATGAGCAGTGGCAGAAAGGAGAATTGGATATGGATGAATTGAGAGAGGAACTTTGGGAGTATGGTGGCGTTCGCCTAGAAGAAGCAGAGGACTGACGGTAAATCACGTGAGTAAAGTTTCATGTGTAAGGCACAATTAAAAAAGAGAATTGTGGAAACCAGAGATATTTAAGCGCTATATTGATTCTGTAAAAGAAGGTCTAATTCGGAAACTATTTTTTTACATCAATTGAGTGCATCGGTGATGTCTTGGAATATAGGGTATAATTGTTTGAAATATATTATATAAAATTGAATGGAAGAGAGGCATAAATTATGGAAGATAAAGGTTTTACTGATCAGTTAAAAGGAAAGGCAAAGGAATTTGTTGGAGATCTCACGGGAGATACTGCAACTAAGGCTGAGGGCTTACTTGATCAGGCTGTAGGGAAAACAAAAAAAGTGGTTTCGGATGTTACAGACATGATTGAAGAAGTAGCGGAAAAAACGACAGAAAAACTGGACAAAAAGTGAAATAATGAGAGGAAAGGAAAAATGAGAGTAAGGGAAATCTGAGATAAGAGAAAAATATTCCTTCTACTACAAGAACTTATCGGTGCATTCAATTGAGGTAATAGAAAGTGTGATTCTTAGAATCCTTTTAAAGGAAGGCCAGTCCTATCTCTCCTAACCGGACGACCAGACGGAAGCGGAAATAAAAAGAGCCGCCCGCCGGATAATTCCAGTGAATGGCTCAAAAATTGTATTATATAAAAGAATTAAGATAAATAGTTGTATTTAGATATTGCAAAATATTTTTGTAAATATTCATAGAAAGGGATTGACAAACGCCATGACTTCTGCCATTCTAAAGCAAGCAAGCAAGCAAGCAAGCAAGCAAGCAAGCAAGCAAGCAAGCAAGCAAGCGGAGTGGTGCTATAACTATGTAGCATCGGGCTTTTGTCATGCTCAAAATGATATCAGTGCGCATGGGCGCTTCTATCCAGCAGTTTTCTGCGTGGACAGAGGTGCTTTTTGTTTTCCTTAAATATGAGTAATTACTAATACAAAAAGGAGGGTACTTGTTATGAATGTATTCAATATGATCTCAAAGTTTTTTGATGACGAAGAATATCGAAAAAACCCTATCCCACAAAATCTTTCAAAAGATCAATTTGCCGCTATTAACATTGGTGCCATTAACGCTGAACAGACAGAGTATTTTTGCGATAGCCTTTCAACAGGATCAAGTGTGGAAGATATTAAGGAGAATTTATCTGATTACTATAATATCACGGATCGGGAAACTGCACTTGAAACTTTAGAATGGCTTTTTGCCAGCGGGCACCGAGTATATTTTGATTTAATCAAGGGGGCTGTTTCTGGTCGAGAAACCCAGATTGACGGTAGTGGGTTAGATGAGGATGGCATAGCACGAATTAAGGAATATCTTTCAAACGTGCAGGAGTCTTTAGACGTTTTGATTGGATATGACTTCATCAAATTAAAACAACCGGCGGATCTGTACCAGCAGTCTATTGCCGCATGGGACATGGGACGTTTAGTTTTGGTTACTCGCTGTTGTTTTGATGCTGGGTATATATCTGACGAGGAGGCATGGCATTATATTTTTAATGCGCGCCATCTCAGTCAAAAGGCTTATATCTCATGGAAAGATTTTGCGAGTGGGTATGTCATTGGAAGAGCTATGTGGTCGGGCAATACAATGTCATTAACTGGTATTATAGCGATCACGCAGGGGCTTTTGGAGGATGAAGAAAGTCCGTGGAAACAATGTGAATTTTAAGAAAAAGGAGAGATAGAAAATGGATTATAAGCTGTTAATTATTCCGGGAGTTGTGATTGTTTTTGGCGTTATCTTTATGATTGTTATGTCTGCGCGAGGGAAAAAATCTGGCGGTAAGGCTCAAGACTGTATGAAAGATTTTGCTATACAAGAATATCCTTGCTTAAAGAGAACATCATTCTCTGTTATAAATCTGATGGAAGATGCGGTTAATGCACAGCATATTTGGGTGGTTGCTTATGATAAGGGCGGTATGAGGCTTATTCCGGCTACATCCAACCCATTCACGCAGACGTTGGCAAAGTATGAAGATACTACGCCATTTTTTGATTGGAAAAAGCAGTTAGCTGCAAATCTTTTTGTTGGGAATAAAACAGAAGAAAATGAATATATTCCATACTCTGCGGTTACAAGCGCGATTATAGATGAAAGCCACAAAAAGGTTGTCCTCCAGATTGGAAATGTCAAAAAGTCTTTCAAGTATCAAATGAAAGATTGTTTTGGAGCTCCGCAGGATGAAATGCTTAATGCTTTCTTCTGCTACCTCAAAAGTATATAAAAAAGTTCCCCATGAATCGTTTAGCGGCACGGGTGGATCTGGAACGCGAGGAATGAGGATGGGACACTGTTTGGTGCTTCTTTTCCGGGGACTATGAAGAAAGCGCAGATGATGGAAAAGACGGTTTTTATGATATTCGTGATATTTGACGCATTGCCCCGGTTGTGGTGCCCCTGTTGTCCTTGACTCATGGTACGAGCATGGAGCAGAACGAGGCCGGCGAATGGGCTGAAATTGTAGATGAGGATGACGATGAAATCGAAAGTCATAAACGGCCTTAAATATACAGGAGGAAGAAGATATGGGGGCATGGAATTATGGTTTGTTTGATGATGATACTGCGTATGATGCGTTGATTGACCTTAAAGCCTCATCAGACATAATTGCTGATATGGAAAGATATTTTGACGAGGTTATACAGGCTGAATATATCTGCTATGATGAAGCGCATTATGCATTGGTATCAGCGGCAATTATTGACAGCGTACTAAATGGCTCTCTGTATGGATTCGATAAGGATGACTATTTTGAGTGGACAAGTTTACAAAAATGTTTTGACCGTTCTTCCCTCAAATGCAAAGCAGTAAAAGCTATTGATGCTATTCTTTCCAATAATTCCGAATTAAGAGAATTATGGGAAGAAAACGAGAAATTGTATGACGCATGGAAAGAAGACAAACTATCAGTGCAGAAACGACTTCAACAATAATAATAAAAGGAAAGGTGAAAAATCATGGGATTATTTGGGAACATTTTTAAGCCGTTACAAGGAAAGCTGACCGCTAAACAAGAAGAAAATATGAAAAAGGTAGCGGAAGTATTCAGAGAAAAGACAGGGAAAGATTATCAGACCACCGTTGTCTGGAAATTGGCGGCAAAGAAAAAACTCACGAAAACTGTTTATACATATTATAACTGGCTCATGGGCTATGGAGTAGATAATGATAACATTCCCGAAATTATACTTATTCCGGTAGCCCCAAAGTGGGACTGGATTGAGGAGCCTATTTACTGTAAAAAAACTAATTCAGAAATGGCCCGGGACAAGAAAACAAGCCTGTTTGTCTTAAGGAATGATCAGTTTGAGGATGGAAAAATAGATTTACAACTTATTAGCTCAGTGGCAATGATGGAAAATTATCTCATGGATGTTAATTATATGTTTGACTATGAAAAGTTGAGTGAATATTGCTTGAAATATTGGATGGAGAAGTGATGGAATTTATAGAAAGCTTTTTAAGCGCGTATTGGCAATATGTAACGCTTGTTATTGGCGCAGGTTTTACAATATTTGGTGTTATCTGCAATAAAATAAAACTGCCTGGATTTTTAACGAGAAATCCAGATGCAATTTATTCATTAGGACTGAGAATAGTGTATATATTACTCGGCATTGGTGCCGTATTATATTCTCTTTGCTGCATTTTCTCTGGAGCTTAATAGTTGTATATTTGAGAGCCGCCAACGGAAACGGCATAAAAAAAGTTGGCTTAGCGGCTATGTTGGTGAGCGTCCAAAATAAAGCTAGGCGGTGGTTTTGAAACAAATCATTTCAAGGCCGCCGTCTTTTTATATTGCACGGCGACAAAGGAGGTTCACCGTGTTACGCATAATCTCTGCTCATCTCCCTAGCATTCAAAAAACCAGAAGCCCGGACAAGGACATTTTAACCATAGTTGCGAAAATTGTTATAATGTAGGTGAATATTTCAATTTATACTCCGTTGACAATTTTTCCTATTTTTGCTAGTAAGCACCCAAGAGGACGATAACCCAAAGTACTACCGCTTTCTTGGTATTGTGATCCTACACGACAGAAAGCCGCGCAAGCGTACCGGTTTTGGCTGTGCTATATGTACCTCTGTGTTCCGAACGGGGCCTTGGTTTGGGCACAACCACCCTTCTGATCGCAGCAACAGCCACCATTGGCGACACTAGTTCCCACGTGTCCGACACTACTCTGGCACCTACGGCTGGACTGAATGCCGATGGGCAGCACCACATATGGGATACCTGCATGCTTATCCTCATTGCATTAGATATCCCCATTTTTATTCTGGCCTGCCTGTGCCCATTGTTCTTCTAAGGTAATTAGGAACAGAAGCCTCTTTTCTTTTAAAATATGTGTTTATTAAGCTTGCAATGACACAAGGAGGAAAAGAGGCTTACCTTATACTTAAAAAGAAGTTTTCGGATAATATGGGGGGCTATCCAATATTCATGCAATACCGGTGTGGTGTAATTCCTTTATACCGTTTAAATGTTTTGATAAAATAGCATACATCGCTAAAACCACATCTATAGGCTACTTCTGTCAAGGTTAAATCAGAGGTACTTAATTCGCTGCAGGCGCGCTCAATACGATAGTAGTTCAAGTAATCAATGGGGGTTCTGTGAATGATAGAATGAAAATAGCTGCAGAAATACTTGGGAGACATCCCGGCGATTTTGGACAATTCATTCAGTGTAATGGTCTGCCCGTAATTACTATCTATGTATTCCAACACAGGTTTAAGCTGCATCATCTTTCTGGAAGATTTTGTATCATCAAACTTATCCTGATAAAGCTTTTTCTGGTAGATGATTCCGAAGAGTTCAAATAAAGTGCCCATGGTTATCAGTTCGCTTCCAGGCTCACTATGCTGCATGGATATGAAAAGATGGTTGATGATTCGATGCAAGGAATGATTGTTTTTTGTGAAATGATTCTGTACGATAATCTGGTGCTTTGTAATAAGGCGGATATAAAAACGACAGGTATCTGTGTGCATGAGGAGACGCTGGATATCGAACACAATACATTCATAAATACAATTATGAGGCAAACCGCCATGAATAACCCCCTCATTAATAAAAATAATATCCCCAGCTTGAGCTTCAAATTCTTCATCATCTAACTTTAAATAGAGGATTCCCTCCAAAATCCGGATGATTTCCAACTCTTTATGACAGTGGAATGGCATGTTATAACGGGGATGGTGCTCATCTACATGGTAATATTCAATAGGAAAATCCATAGTCCCATGTTGCTTTTTTTCATTATAGTCCAAATAGTGCATACTGCGCCCTCCTGAAAATGTAAAAATAACTATAAATACAGAACGGTAAAGTGAATAGATGGATAAAATGCCTAAAAAAATGAATATTATTATATTTTTTGCCATTATATCACAGCAAATAGGGGAATATCAATAGTATAATTCAATTATGCAAAAAGAGCGCAAAGAAATTAGAATATTAACAATCTAAAATTAAAAAGGAGGAAAACACTATGGCAGCAAGCAGATTGGTTGGGTCTTATCCGGTTATCGGCATTAGACCCACAATAGACGGAAGACAGGGATATATGAAAGTAAGGGAATCTCTGGAGGAACAAACCATGAACATGGCCAAAAGCGCGGCGGCCTTGTTTAGGGAAAATCTTTTTTACAGCAATGGAGAACCGGTAAACGTAGTGATTGCGGATTCCACCATTGGACGGGCGGGGGAAAGCGCGGCCTGCGCGGATAAATTCCGCAGAGCCGGAGTGAATATTACCCTGACTGTGACCCCATGCTGGTGTTACGGTGCAGAGACCATGGACATGGATCCGCATACAATCAAGGGCGTGTGGGGATTTAACGGAACGGAGAGACCCGGTGCCGTATATCTCGCCTCTGTACTGGCTACCCATGCGCAGAAGGGGCTTCCGGCTTTTGGTATCTATGGACATGATGTTCAGGATGCTGATGATACAAGTATACCTGAGGATGTAAAAGAAAAACTTCTCCGTTTTGGACGCGCCGCAGTGGCTGCCGCTACCATGAGGGGAAAGTCATATCTCCAGATAGGTTCTATCTGCATGGGAATTGGAGGTTCCATCATAGACCCGGCATTTATTGAGGAATATCTCGGGATGCGGGTGGAATCCGTAGACGAAGTGGAACTGATCCGCCGTATGAGTGAGGAAATATACGATAAAAAAGAGTTTGAAAAGGCCCTTGCATGGACAAAGGCAAACTGTAAGGAAGGCTTTGACAAGAACCCTCCCGAAGTTCAGAAGACCCGGGAACAGAAGGATAGGGATTGGGAATTCGTAGTTAAGATGATGTGCATCATCAAGGATTTGATGAATGGGAATCCCAATCTGCCAGAGGGGCGGGAGGAAGAGCGGATCGGACACAATGCCATTGCCGCAGGCTTCCAGGGACAGAGACAGTGGACAGATTTTTATCCCAATGGTGACTTCGCTGAGTCCATGCTGAATTCCTCCTTTGACTGGAACGGCGCAAGGGAGCCATACATACTGGCTACTGAAAATGACACATTAAATGGGCTGGGTATGCTGTTCATGAAGCTGCTCACCAACAGGGCGCAGATTTTCGCGGATGTGCGTACGTACTGGAGCCCGGAGGCTGTTAAGAAGGCGTCCGGATATGATTTGGAAGGGGTCGCAAAGGAAGCAGGCGGTTTCCTACATCTGATCAATTCCGGAGCGGCCTGTTTGGATGCCACGGGTAAAGCCCTGGATGAAGACGGACAGCCGGTCATGAAGCCATGGTATGAGGTGACGGCGGACGATCAGAAGGCAATGTTGGAAGCAACCACATGGAATGAGGCTGATTTTGGGTATTTCAGAGGCGGCGGCTATTCTTCCAGATATGTTACAGAAGCCCAGATGCCATGTACGATGATCCGCTTAAACCTGGTAAAGGGACTGGGGCCTATGCTGCAGATTGCAGAAGGCTGGACCGTGAAATTGCCGGACGATGTAACTGACATCTTATGGAAGAGAACGGACTACACATGGCCGTGCACCTGGTTTGCGCCCAGGGTGACAGGCCGGGGAGCATTTGCCTCCGCGTATGACGTGATGAATAACTGGGGAGCTAACCACGGTGCAATCAGCTATGGACATATTGGGGCGGACCTTATTACACTCTGCTCAATCTTAAGGATTCCTGTCAGCATGCACAATGTGCCTGAGGAAAAAATATTCCGTCCTGCGGCCTGGAACGCATTTGGAATGGACAAAGAGGGACAGGATTTCCGTGCCTGTGCGGCTTATGGGCCTTTATATAAGTAAGGCGGTGTGTCTATGAACCATAAAAATGTACTGGCAGTGGATTTCGGTGCTTCCAGTGGAAGGGTAATGCTGGGAAACTTTGATGGGAACCGGTTATCTATACAGGAAATCCATCGTTTCCCCAATGATCCGGTTATATTAAACGGAACCATGTACTGGGATTTCCTGCGGCTGTTTTATGAAGTGAAACAGGGACTGATTAAAGCAAAGAAGTATGGAAAGATTGACAGCATCGGCGTGGATACCTGGGGCGTGGATTTCGGCCTGATTGACAAGGAGGGAAATCTTTTAGAAAATCCGGTGCACTACCGGGATGCGCGGACCGCAGGGATGCTTGAAAAGAGTTTTGGAAAGATGGATAAGGACCGCTTTTATCAGATTACGGGCAGCCAATTTATGGAGATTAACACGGTATTCCAGCTTTTGGCTCTGCTGGAAAAGCGGCCCGGGCTTCTGGAGGGAACTTCCAGACTTCTGTTGATGCCGGACTTATTTAATTATTATCTATGTGGGGCGCAGGTCAGTGAGTACTCCATTGCGTCCACCACGCAGATGCTGGATGCCCGTACTAAAATGTGGTCAAAGGAAGTGTTGGTAAGTCTCGGTATCCCGGAAAGGATCCTGGGCAGTATCGTTCCATGCGGAACAAGGCTTGGTCTCATGAAGAACGGGATTTGCCAGGAGCTGGGGATTGAGCCTGCGGAAGTGATTGCTGTGGCAGGACATGACACGCAGAGTGCGCTTGCGGCTGTTCCTGCCAGGGATAAGGATTTCATCTTCATCAGCTGCGGGACATGGTCGCTGTTTGGCACAGAACTGGACGAACCTGTTATCAACGGGTTGTCAGAACGGCTGAATATTACAAATGAAGGTGGATGCCAGGGAAGGATTTCCTTCCTCAAGAATATTATCGGGTTGTGGCTGATCCAGGAAAGCAGGAGACAGTGGATTCGTGAGGGAAAGGAATACAGTTTCAGACATCTGGAGCAAATGGCGGCAGATGCAAAACCATTTAAAGCTCTGATTGACCCGGATGCACTAGAGTTTGTTCCGGCTGGAAATATTCCTGAAAGAATCCGGAGTTACTGCCGTAAAAGCGGGCAGAAGGTACCAGAGAATGAGGCGGAGCTTGTGAGATGCATTGATGAGAGCTTGGCACTTAAGTACCGCATGACATTGGAAGAAATTAAGATGTGTACCGGAAGAGAGTACCCGGCTATCCATATGGTGGGGGGTGGAACACAAAGCGGACTTCTCTGCCAGATGACGGCCAATGCGTGTCATTGTCCGGTAATTGCCGGACCGGTGGAGGCTACCGTACTGGGTAACGCGGCTATGCAGCTGCTTGCGACAGGAGAACTTAGGGATCTGGATCAGGTGAGAAGTGTCGTAGGGGCTTCCGCCGAGGTAAGTATCTATGAGCCGAAAGATACAGATCAATGGGAGCAGGTATACGGACAATATAAAAAAATGCTGGAATGACCAAAGACCGGGGCAACCTGGAAAATAGGAGGTATTATGGAATTAAGCTATATGGAACTAAGGGAACAGATTTGCGATGTGTGCCATAAGATGTGGCAGCTTGGCTGGGTGGCAGCCAATGACGGCAACGTGTCCGCCAGGCTGGATGACGGAACCTTTCTTGCCACTCCCACCGGAATGAGCAAAAGCTTCATCACACCGGAAAAGCTGGTTCGTATCAATGGGAAAGGCGAGGTGTTGGAAGGCCTTCCCGGATACAGGCCCTCTTCAGAGATTAAGATGCATCTCCGCTGCTATAAAGAGCGTGAGGATGTAAATTCCGTGCTTCACGCCCACCCGCCTGTGGCCACCGGATACGCGGTAGCCAATGTGCCGTTGGACGAGTACTCTATGATTGAGACGGTAATTGCTCTGGGTTCGATTCCGGTAACGCCTTACGGAACCCCCTCCACTTACGAAGTACCGGATAACATAGCGCCCTATCTGGGGGAACATGACGCAATGCTCCTTCAGAATCATGGGGCTTTGACCGTGGGGGCTGATGTGATTACCGCTTATTACCGCATGGAAACACTGGAACTCTTTGCAAAAATCAGCCTTAACGCCAGAATGCTGGGAGGTGCACAGGAAATATCCAGGGAAAATATTGACCGCCTTATCTCAATGAGGAAAGGATATGGGGTAACCGGCAGGCACCCCGGTTATAAAAAATACAGTAAACAGGAGGAAAACAGATGCTAAGAGGAATACCCCATATATTATCTCCTGAACTGTTAAAGATATTATGTGAAATGGGTCACAGCGACCGGATTGTGATTGCCGATGGGAATTTCCCGGCAGAGTCCATGGGCAGGGATGCCCATGTCATACATATGGAAGGCCACGGCGTGCCGGAGATACTGGAAGCAATCCTCTCGCTTTTTCCACTGGACACCTACGTAGAACACCCTGTCTGCCTGATGTCGGTAACGGACGGGGATACGGTTGAAACACCCATCTGGGATCAATACATGACATTGGTGGAAGCGTGTGACAGCAGGGGCAGAAGTGCCATTGGCCATATAGAGCGGTTCGCGTTCTACGAGGAGACAAAGAAAGCTTATGCAATTATCGCCACCAGCGAGAAAGCGCTTTATGCCAATATCATGCTGCAAAAAGGGGTAGTTACCGACCAGGGCCTGTAAATGGGTTCCGCCAAAACAGTGCAATTAGTAAAGAAATGGAAGGTGATGATGTGGAAGAAGTAATTCTGACCATGAAAGACATTGATAAGTCCTTTGTCGGGGTACATGCGTTAAAAAATGCCTGTCTGGAACTTAAAAAGGGCGAGGTCCATGCACTGATGGGTGAGAATGGCGCCGGAAAATCCACCCTCATGAAGATATTGACAGGAATCTACAGCAAGGACAGCGGTACCATTGTGTATGAGGGGCGCCAGGTGGAATTTAAAAGTCCCAGGGAAGCGCAGGACGCCGGCATTGTGATCGTGCATCAGGAATTGAACATGATGAACCACTTAACGGTGGCCCAGAATATCTTTATCGGCAAAGAAAAAATGAACGGAAAGCTGATTAATGACCGCAGGATGGTGGAAGAGGCAGAAAAGCTGTTCGGATTACTGAATATCAGGATTGACCCAAGGGAAACAATGGGGAGGCTGACGGTGGGGCGCCAGCAGATGTGTGAGATAGCAAAGGCAATCTCTACAGATGCCAAGATAATCGTATTTGATGAACCGACTGCCGCGCTGACAGATTCAGAAATCAGCGAGCTGTTCAAAATCATACGTGATCTGAGGGCCAAGGATATCGGAATTGTATACATTTCCCACCGCATGGATGAGATTAACCAGATTACTGACAGGGTAACGGTCATGAGGGACGGGGAATATGTGGGTACGCTCATAACCAGGGATTCCACGAAAGACGACATCATCCAGATGATGGTGGGACGCACGGTGTATGAGGAGCCTAAGAGTTTCAGCAATGTAAAGCCGTCTGCCCCGGTGGTGCTGAAGGTTGAACACCTGAATGTTGGGAAAACAGTAAAAGATGTAAGCTTTGAACTTCGCAAAGGAGAAATTCTGGGTTTTTCAGGACTCATGGGAGCCGGAAGGACGGAGACAGCCAGGGCTATCTTTGGTGCTGACAGGAGAGACAGCGGTGATATTTATGTGAATGGAAAACGGGTGGATATCAAGAACCCACAGGACGCGGTTGACGCCGGAATTGGATATCTGTCGGAGGACCGCAAGCGCTATGGTGTGATCATTGAGAAAACGGTAGCCGAGAATACGACAATGGCTTCCCTGAAAGCATTCTGCAAAGGCCTGTTTATTGATAAGAAAGCGGAAAAAGAAACCGCGGAACAATATGTGGAGGCATTAAAGACCAAGACACCATCCGTGGAACAGCAGGTGCGCAACCTGTCGGGAGGTAACCAACAGAAAGTGGTCATTGCAAAATGGCTTACCAGGAACTGCGACATCCTGATATTTGACGAACCCACAAGGGGAATCGATGTAGGAGCAAAAAGCGAGATTTATACATTGATGAATAATCTTGTAAAGCAGGGGAAGTCCATTATCATGATATCCTCTGAACTGACGGAAGTGCTGCGAATGAGCGACCGTATCCTGATTATGTGTGAGGGCCGTAAAACAGGAGAAATCAGCATAGAAGAAGCTACCCAGGAAAAAATCATGCATGCCGCTACACTGAGAGATTAAATGGGAGGTTAAAGACATGTCAAATAATGGGAATCAGGTAAAAAAGGAGCCGAATGGATTGTTCAAAGTTATCGGTACTCAGAAATTGGTGGCAGTCATTGCGCTGATTGTATTATTCATGTTCTTCTGGATTTTCGGGGACAATTTTGCAAAATACAGCACACTGGTCAGCATTTTTGATTCGTCCTATTATATTGGTTTTATGGCCATAGGTGTAACATTTGTAATCATCACCGGAGGAATCGACTTATCCATTGGTACGGTCTGTATCTGCTGTTCCTTGATTTCAGGAACGCTGTATACAAAACTGGGACTGCCTATGCCGCTGTGCGTTATCCTGGCCATATTGATGGGAGGCCTGTTCGGACTTGCCAATGGACTTATGGTATCTGTCATGAGGCTTCCGGCCTTTATTGCCACACTGGGAACTATGATGATTACCAGAGGCCTGGGTTCGATTGTGACAAATACGGCAACCGTGACCTTTCCGCAGGCTTCGGCGCCGGGCGGCTCATTCAGAGGTATTTTTAAATTAAAAGGGGCAGGGCTTCCGCAGGCAGGTATCCCCACGGGATTCATACTGCTGATTATACTTGCAATCTTGATGGCAATCCTTCTCAACAAGGCGCGTCCGGGACGCTATATACTGTCTCTTGGGAGTAATAAGGAGGCGACCCGGCTTTCCGGTGTAAATGTGGTAAAGTGGGAGACTTTGGCTTATGTCATAAGCGGTCTGTTTGCCGGGCTGGCAGGTGTGTCTTATGCAGCTGTATACTCCACACTCATGCCTGGAACCGGAAATGGATTTGAACTGGATGCAATCGCCGGAGTTGTAATCGGCGGAACATCCCTGGCAGGTGGCGTGGGTTCCATATCGGGGACTTTAATCGGTGTTTTTATTATGTCCGTTTTGAAGACAGGCCTTCCCTTTGTGGGAGTACAGCCACATTATCAGCTGCTGATTACCGGATTTGTGTTGATCATAGCCGTATTTGTAGATGTTTTGAATAGAAGGAAACAGGGGAAGAATTGATACGCACTAATAACCCGCAAAGCGGGATAATAAAGGGAGGTTTATTTATGAAGATAAGATTATTAAGTACAGTCATCTGCGCAGCAATGGTTTCCACAATGGTAATGGGCTGCTCCAGCGGAGCCAGCGCGCCTGCCACCACAGCCGCAGCAGCGACCGCTCCGGAGACAGAGGTAAAAGACACAACAACAGGGGATACGGAGACAGCCAAGGCAGATGCTGCTGTGGACTACAGTGATGTCACGGTTGAGATTGTGGCAAAAGGCTTCCAGCATGATTTTTGGAAAGCGGTAAAGATGGGATCAGAGCAGGCCGCAGAGGATTTGGGGCTTAAGTCCACCAATTTTGTAGGGCCAGCCAGTGAGAGTGCAGTCGCTGAGCAGATTGAGCAGTTAAATAATGCGGTCAACAAGGCTCCAAGCGCCATCTGCCTGGCGGCTTTGGATACACAGGCGGCCCTGGATGCAATTTCCAATGCTCAGGCAGCAAATATTCCGATTGTAGGGTTTGATTCCGGTGTGCCGGATGCCCCTGCAGGTTCCATTGTGGCTAATGCTGCTACGGATAACTATGTAGCGGGCGGTCTGGCCGCGGAGAAATTGTATGAAATGATTAAGAATAAGGTAACAGATCCAGCAGAAGAGGTCAGAATCGGCGTTGTCTCCCAAGATGCGACATCCCAGTCTATAGGAGAACGGACGGGCGGTTTCATAGACAAAATGCGTACCTTGGTTGGCGAGGATAAATGCATGGTAGTAGGCCATGATAAGTATAATAAGGCAGTTGACGGAGCAAAGGTGATTATCGATGTAGGCATTCCGGCAACTGTGGATGATGCGGCTTGTGTGACTGTGGCCAATACCCTGTTGAATAAAAAGGATCTGATTGCCATTTATGCCTCCAACGAATTTACAGCCAAGAACCTGGTGACAGCTAATGAGAGTCTTCAGGTGCTGGGGGTAGATAAAGTAATCGGCGTTGGATTTGACTCAGGCGCCATCCAGCTTGATGCTATCAAGAGTGGTGTCTTAGCAGGTTCCATTACGCAGAATCCGGTACAGATTGGATATCAGGCGGTTACCCTGGCAGCCAAGGCAGCCAAAGGAGAACCGGTAGAGGATGTTGATACTGGTGCACTGTGGTATGACAGCACTAACATGGATTCAGCGGAAGTAGCTCCGTGTCTCTATAAATAAGTAAAATTGTATTAGCCAGCTGTTTAATCATAAATTGATTAGACGGCTGGCTGTACCGTTTGGTATATAGCGGTATTCTAAGTGTTCGAATTTTTCAGATAATCGTCCTATGTGAAGAAACATTTTATTAGAGCTAAAGATAGGATAGATAGGGTTATAGTAAGCTATCAAACAAGGAAATGAAATGTCTTGAGCAGATTGCGGAAAAATCAGATTTGCTAAAGAACGTGAATTAACAATGTGGATGAAAAATACAATAAAACAAAAGGAGATGGCGGCGATACTATCGGATTATTGTTGCCATCTCTCTATTTTTTATAATTATCTTAATTCTATAGAGTCAACACTGGAAGTATCTTCATTTAAAATTCCGATACATACCTCATCCCACCCAGATTTTATAAGCATAAATTTATAACAAATCCTCCAGTGTTTTTCCATAAAAATAATTATGCACTATTTTATCAAACTCTGCCCACATGGGAAGAGTTTTACATGTGGCGGCCCTGCTGCAGGGTTTTGCGTCCTTGGAAAGACATGCAACAGTAGCAAGAGATCCCTCCATTAATTCCAATATCTCACCTACTGGATATTCTTCCGGCTTACGGCAAAGTTTATACCCGCCTCCACGTCCTCCCAGCCCGATTAACATCTTTTCTTTGATAAGCTCTTTTACAATAATCTCCAGGTATTTTTTTGAAATTTCCTGCCGCTCTGCCACTTCTTTCAATGGAATGTATCCCTCACCGCCATGTTCGGCCAGATCTATCATGACACGAAGAGCATAACGTCCTTTTGTTGAAATCACACCATACACCGTCCTTTCTGTAATTTATGCCTATTATACCGCGGGGTGAATGGGTAAATCAATGATTTTCAAAAATTTTCCAAATCACCCATTGACATAGTAGGCAAATGGTGATACTATAAGTGCATCAGTTTTGAGCTGATTATCAGGAAAGGAGGCGAAAGCAATGACCGGATTATATACCCTTAAAGTTCATACTGTCATGTGTTGTCGAATGTGGAACTCCCGGGCATATTATATGGCTGGGGTATGGTTATGCGCAGATTGCAGCATAGCTAACTGCCTCGATACAATGCTTGATTGATCTGTCAGCATATCGTATGCCATTGGCCCGGGAGCTTGTGATGAGCTTCCGGTTTTTTATTTGCCGAAACTGGAAAAGCAGCCGAGTGAACCGAAAAATATTAATCCAAAGGAGATCACAAAAATGAGTGAATATAAAAACGGATACAAATTTGAAACCCTGCAGCTTCACGTTGGACAGGAGCAGGCCGATTCTGCCACCGGTTCTAGAGCAGTTCCCATTTACCAGACCACCTCTTATGTGTTCCATAATGCCGCACACGCTGCAGCACGCTTCGGGCTTACAGATGCAGGCAATATTTATGGACGCCTGACTAACTCAACCCAGGACGTACTGGAAAAGCGGCTTGCCGCGCTTGAAGGCGGCGCTGCTGCACTGGCAACCGCATCTGGTGCTGCCGCAATCACCTATACCATTCAGGCTCTGGCACAAGCCGGCGATCACATTGTAGCACAGAAGACAATCTATGGCGGCAGCTATAATCTGCTGGCACACACACTTCCTCAGTTCGGAGTCACCGCAACCTTTGTGGATGCCCATAACCTTGAAGAACTGACCGCCGCCATACAGACAAATACCAAAGCTGTCTACCTGGAAACGCTGGGCAACCCAAACAGCGATATCCCGGACATTGATGTAATCGCAGAAATTGCTCATGCACACGGTCTGCCTCTTGTGATTGATAACACCTTTGGCACACCATACCTCATCCGCCCGATTGAACACGGAGCAGATATCGTAGTCCATTCCGCCACCAAGTTCATCGGCGGCCATGGAACTACCCTGGGGGGTATTATCGTGGATTCCGGCAATTTTGACTGGAAAGCCAGTGATAAATACGCTCCTATCGCAAAACCCAACCCCAGCTATCATGGTGTCTCTTTTGTGGATGCGGCAGGCCCGGCGGCCTTCGTCACCTATATCCGTGCCATTCTTCTTCGCGATACAGGTGCAACTCTTTCCCCCTTCAACGCATTCTTGCTTTTGCAGGGCGTGGAAACCCTTTCCCTACGCCTGGAACGTCATGCAGAAAATACAAAGAAAGTGGTAGAATATCTGGTCAATCATCCGCAGGTGGAAAAAGTCAATCATCCCAGCCTGCCGGATCATCCCAACCACGCATTGTACACGAAGTATTTCCCCAATGGAGGAGCCAGTATCTTCACCTTTGAGATTAAGGGCGGCCAGGAGGAAGCCTGGAGGTTTATGGACAATCTGAAAATCTTCTCCCTGCTTGCCAATGTGGCCGATGTAAAGAGCCTCGTAATCCACCCGGCCAGTACCACCCATTCCCAACTTTCCCCGGAAGAATTGCTGGAACAGGGCATTAAGCCGAATACCATCCGCCTGTCCATCGGCACAGAGCATATTGATGATATTATCGCGGACTTAGAGAATGGGTTTGCTTCATTAAAATAAGTGATGTGAATGAAATTGAGGCAAAAGGAGGAGGCTGGCTTGAGCTGGGAAATTATCGGGAAATATTTGCCGTTATACCAAAAAGCGGCGGTATTGACAGTAAAAATCGGATTTATTGGGATAGCGGCCGCCATTACGATTGGGTTACTATGCACTATCATTCAGTATTATAAGATTCCGGTCATCCGCAGGATTGTATCTGTATACATTGAAATCAGCCGGAACACGCCTCTTATGGTGCAGTTGTTCTTCATCTATTATGGCCTGCCCCAAATTGGTATTCAGACAGATGCCGCTGCGTGCGGTGTCGCAGGGCTGGCTTTTCTTGGTGGGAGCTATATGTCAGAAGCATTTCGCAGTGGGATTGAGGCGATTGCGCCAATCCAAGAGGAAAGCGCATATAGTCTCGGGCTAAGTAAACTGCAGACTTTTTCTTATGTAATTTTGCCGCAGGCATTTTCCATCAGCGTTCCGGCATTTATGGCGAATGTGATTTTTTTATTGAAAGAAACCAGCGTATTCTCTGCCATAAGCCTGATGGATTTAATGTTTACAGCAAAGGATCTGATTGGACTGTATTACAAAACTGCGGAGAGCCTTTTCCTGTTAGTGATGTTCTATCTTATTATTTTGCTTCCGGTTTCCGTTTTGGGAAGCCTCCTGGAAAGGAGGTCGCGCTATGCCGGATTTGGGTCTTGAGGTGCTGCTGAAAGGGAAAAATCTTGCACGTATTTTTGACGGATTATACGCGGCACTCAAAATCAGCATGATTTCCATCGCCATCAGTATCCCATTGGGAATCATTTTGGGCATTCTCATGACATGGAAAAATCCAATCTGCCGGGCGATTCTGCGATGTTATCTGGAATTTGTCCGGATTATGCCGCAGATGGTGTTACTGTTCCTCGTCTATTTCGGTACTACGAGAGCCTTTGGATGGGACTTATCCGGGGAGTTGGCATCCATGATCGTATTCACAGTCTGGGGAACGGCTGAAATGAGTGATCTGGTCCGGGGTGCGCTTATTAGTATTCCCATACACCAGTATGAAAGTGCTGAAGCACTGGGGCTAACAGGAATGCAAAGCTACCGGTATATTATTCTGCCACAGGTCGTGAGAAGGTTGATTCCACTGTCAATCAACCTCATTACAAGGATGATTAAAACCACAAGCCTGGTCCTGATGATTGGCGTTGTGGAGGTACTGAAGGTTGCCCAACAGATTATAGAGGCAAACCGAATGAGTAGTCCCAATGCTGCATTTGGAATTTACTTAACGGTATTATTTATATATTTTATTGCCTGCTGGCCAATCAGCCTTTTGGCAAAATACCTTGAGAAACAATGGAGGTGATGAGATGTCAGAATCGGTATTAACCATAGAGCATCTGACAAAACAATTTGACAATTCTACTGTTCTCAATGATTTAAGCCTGCAGATTCACGAGGGTGAGGCTGTTGTGATTGTCGGCCCCAGTGGATGCGGAAAAAGCACACTGCTACGGTGTATCAATGCCCTGGAGAACATTCAGAGTGGTGAGATCCGGCTGCATGGGGAGCTTGTCACGAAGCAAAGTAGAAACTTAACCGTAATTCGCCAAAAGATCGGTATGGTATTCCAAAGCTATGAGCTGTTCCCACACTTAAACGTGCTGGATAATATCCTGCTGGCACCGATCAAAGTGCAGAAAAGGACAAAGGACGAGGTAAAAAAAGAAGCTCTTGCACTTTTGTCCCGTGTTGGCCTTGCGGAAAAAGCGAAAAGTTTTCCACGGCAGTTATCTGGTGGACAGAAACAACGGGTTGCGATTGTCCGTGCATTATGTATGCACCCTGAAATTCTGCTGTTTGATGAGGTAACAGCAGCACTTGACCCGGAGATGGTCAGAGAAGTATTGGAGGTTATCTTAAACCTTGCTGACCAGGGACGGACGATGATAATCGTCACTCATGAAATGCAGTTTGCAAGGGCGGTGGCTGACAGGATTATCTTTCTGGATGATGGAGATATCAAAGAGGAAGGGACACCGGATCAGTTTTTCGATGCGCCGAGAACTGACCGGGCAAAAAAGTTTTTGGAAACATTTACCTTTGAGCGAAAAGGTTCAAAGCAAAACTGATATAGGGCGATGCCCGGAATGGAGATTATGATGAAAAATATTCGTAAGCTTGTAACCGTTGTACTCACTCTTTCGCTGACGCTTTCTCTGGCTGCCTGTGGATCAGAGAATTCGTCAAATGGCAGCGTGACAGCCGACAGAAAAAAACAGAATATTGTTTACCGTACTTTGGACGAAATTAAGGAGAATGGCACCATTAACATCGGCGTTTTCTCTGACAAGAACCCTTTCGGCTATGTAGATGAAAATGGGGAGTATCAGGGCTATGATGTGTACTTTGCCAACCGCATCGGTGAAGATCTCGGCGTGAAAATCAACTATGTATCCACCGAGGCGGCTAACCGTATCGAATATCTGCAGACTGGTAAGGTAGATATCATTCTGGCAAACTTCACAGTAACACCTCAGCGTGCTGAAGAAGTAGATTTCGCACTTCCATATATGAATGTTGCACTAGGAGTCGTTTCTCCAGACAGCCGTGTGATTGAGAGCCTGGATAGGTGGAATGCGGAGGATCAAATTATTGTCATTTCCGGCACAACTGCAGAAACCTATCTGATTGAAACCTATCCGGATATCCCACTGCAGAAGTATGACTCTTACGCAACTGCAAAGACTGCCCTGGAAAACGGGAACGGAGTAGCGTGGGTAAATGATAACACAGAGGTTATTGCCTTTGCATTGCAGAACGATGGTTACACTGTAGGAATTCCATCATTGGGTAGTCAGGACAGCATTGCACCAGCAGTTTCCAAGGGTAATAATACTCTTCTAGACTGGTTGAATGAGGAAATCATAAGCCTTGGTGAGGAGAAGTTTTTCCATGCAGCTTATAAGGCAACATTAGCTGATACCTATGGTTTGGACTACGAAGACAGTTTGGTTGTTGAAGGTGGAAGAAAAAATAAATGATGAAAAATATAATGGCTTTTGGCGACTCCAATACCTGGGGGCTGATTCCAGGTACTCATGAACGATATCCATGGGGAAAACGCTGGACAAGTATCTTACAGAAAAAAGAACGATGTCGTAACACTTCTATAGTAGAAGAAGGTCTGTGCGGAAGAACAACCATATTTGAGGATGCACTGCACAACGGAAGAAATGGATTAGATATACTTCCTGCTCTGTTGAAAATCCATATTCCCTTGGATGCAGCGATTATCATGTTAGGTACAAATGACTGCAAAACATTGTATGGTGCTACTGCCCATGTGATTGGGAAAGGAATTGCACTTTGTCTGGATGAATTAATAAAAGAACTTCCGGCAGACAGGATTTTATTGGTATCCCCCATTCTCCTTGGAGAAAATGTCTGGAAACAAGAGAAAGATCCGGAATTTACTCCGACTTCCGTACTGGTTTGTAAACAACTGAAAGAGGAATATAGAAAAATCGCCTCCCTAAAAGGAACCGCGTTTATTGCTGCATCAGACTATGCTGTCGCAAGCAGCATTGATGATGAACATCTAACGGAGGAAGGACACGCAGTACTTGCGGATATTTTGTACAAAAAATTGATAGATATGGGAGTGATTTAGTATATATTCCAAATTTATTATGATACCATGTGCAGTTGTTCATCAAATATAATTATATATCTCTGTCCATCTATATTGTAAAATCTGTGCAGGTGGTTTTGGGTTAGATGCCGAGATATTACGATTGACTACTACTTGTCACAAGGAGCGGAGGTACATAATGTATTATAATAGAAAGCTTCCCGTATACTTTAAATGGGCCAAGAGATTAGCACAAAAAACACCTCAAGTAAATTTAGACTAGTACTGACCTGCCAGTTGGTAAAAATCTAAAGAATACAAGAGGTATCTAAAATGAATGTTAAAGGGACAAAGAAGAAAACTCAAGTAGTAATAGCAAATATTTTTGAGCAGTAGGAGCTTTTGAAGGAAGCGGAGGTGATCAGAGAAAGTCTTACAGCTTCAACCTAGCATGAGTTGGAAACCAATGGTAAGTTTGATAATAATCAAAAAACTCTCTTTTATCAGTGATGGCATGCTTATCTTAGGATGCGATGTAGCAGTGAAACACCCTATATGAGAGCAACCGATACCAGGGAAAGGGAACTCAGTAAGTCCGTTACGATATGTGGAAACAAGTGTTGGGATAGAGGCGGGTGCCGTTGCAGGCAAGACAGATGTAACGTGGTTTGTCCAGAGAATACTGGAACTGGATGCTGAACTTGCTGTTATAGAGGATCAGATCAAGCAGAAATGCCAGGAAATACCGTATGCCAGTAACATGCTGGAGATATTAGGAATCGGAGACAATACACTTTTCGGAATCCTTGCAGAGATGGAAGACACTTCGAGATTTGATGATGTCAAGGAGATACGAAAATTAAGCGGATTGAGTTTTGTAGAGTGCGGCTTTGGAATGCATATAGGAGAAAACAAGAACAGTCACAGAGCGCGCGTACGGCTCAGATAGTGGTTATTTCAGGCGGCAAAGTCAGCGATGGCCCATGCGGAGGATTCAAAGAACTCCATAAATACTATACGACACGGACCGATAATCTGCTGAAAAAGATGCAGTCACTGATTGTCATAGCCTGTAAGTTTCTGAGAATCCTCTACAATGTTCTGAAGAATGGAACAGCCTATGATCCGAAGAAGATGCTGATGGACATCAGACGTGCGGAGAAAAAGGAAGTGGCTGCCACATAAGGCATTTTTGCAGCAGAATTTATTCCAGAGTCTTGCCGGGGGCCGTAGGATTTCGGAATCGGGCAGAATTCTGGAAAGAACCCGGTAACGATGGGAGTACAGAAGGGGCTGCATCATCATAATGACCAGAAAAACGAGACAGGGCAAGCGTCTACGGAATGTCCGTACCCTGCGGAATGGACAGGTCAGTAAAATCAAAACACAAACAAGAGCTGTAGGACGCAGAAGTTCTCTCAGTAGGGTGTGCCCCTGTTAGAAAGCTTAGCGGGGATTTAGTGTATGAACAGGTGAGAGGAAGGAGGTTGGACACGATCCCTTTAGACATGTAAGGTTCGCCATCATAGTTAACAAAGGATTTATAGCCTTTATAAAGCAAAATAAATGGATGCTTTATAAATTGTACTCTAATTTAGCTATTTAGTACAAGATGTAATGACTGTCATACACTTTTAACTCTGGTTTATGAGGTAAATATTTAAAGAAAATCCTGAAAAAATCAATAATTTAGGTCTTGACATTATAGAAAGGATTGAAAACAAAATGAACAATGAATTATTGAAAAAATACGAACAATTAAAACAATATATATCTTCCTTTGGAAGTGTAGCGATTGCTTTTTCCGGAGGTGTGGATTCTACGTTTTTATTATATGCTGCAAAGGAGACATTGGGTGCTCGGTGTATTGCAGTTACTGCATCTTCCTATGCATTTCCAGAAAGAGAACTGGAAGAAGCAAAAGAATATTGCAAAAGCGTAGGGGTTCGTCATTTTGTTGTGAGATCAGAAGAACTTGAAATAGAGGGATTTTCTCATAATCCTAAGAATCGTTGCTATCTGTGTAAACATGAATTATTTGAAAAAATTCGTATTCTTGCAAACGAACAGAATATTTTGGAAATTGCAGAAGGATCAAATCTTGATGACATGGGAGATTATAGACCGGGTTTACAAGCAGTGTCTGAGCTTGGCATTAAAAGTCCACTAAGATATATAGGGCTTACGAAGCAAAATATTCGTGATATATCAAAATATTTGAATATACCAACTTGGAATAAACAGTCCTTTGCTTGCCTTTCAAGCCGTTTTCCGTATGGGGACTTGATTAGTAAAGAAAAGTTAATGATGGTAAATAGGGCGGAACAGTTGTTGTTAGATCTAGGGTTTCATCAGGTGCGTGTGCGGGTTCATGGCAGTATAGCGAGAATTGAATTGAATCCTGAAGAGTTTGGATTATTGTTGAAAGAAAATATAAGATCAATTGTATATCAAAAATATAAAGAGTATGGATTTTCTTATGTAACGCTGGATTTAATGGGGTATAGAACCGGAAGTATGAATGAAGTAATGATAGTCTAATGCTCAATATAAAATTTGATAGAGTCTGTTCATAAATAAAATAACCACCAAATAAGAATATAGGTCATTTTTATGATGGGAAAACAGACGGGGGAAATTAAGATGGTAATTCTTGACATAGATTCTATGGTTCCAGAGAACCATTTTCTGAACCCGATTAAAAACTGTGTAAACTTTAATTATGGGCTTTAGACTGTTGAGCACGTTGGAGTTTCGGAGTTTCTCTGGTGAGAATCGGAGGCAAGTGAAACAATAAACCACCCGCTATGCACAACATCATGAACTTAAATGTCTTAAGCAGATTGCGGAAAAATCAGATTTGCTAAAGAACGTGAATTAACAATGTGGATG